>Ga0131853_10002385_pt1 | contig 33543 bp, 28 predicted proteins | sample TergutLab28metaG_FD_92764 | JGI IMG/M metagenome (GOLD analysis project Ga0131853, IMG submission 92764) | Labiotermes labralis P1 segment gut microbial communities from Petit-Saut dam, French Guiana - Lab288 P1 (version 2) (version 2) | ecosystem: Host-associated > Arthropoda: Insects >... | reverse complement strand
GGCCGCAAGGTTGAAACTCAAAGAAATTGACGGGGACCCGCACAAGCAGAGGAGCATGTGGTTTAATTCGAAGATACGCGAAAAACCTTACCCAGACTTGACATCCTGAGCATTACTGCGAAATCAGGAAATCCCGCAAGGGACTCAGTGACAGATGGTGCATGGTTGTCGTCAGCTCGTGTCGTGAGATGTTCGGTTAAGTCCGATAACGAGCGCAACCCTTGTCGTTAGTTGCCAGCATTCAGTTGGGCACTCTAGCGAGACTGCCGTAGGTAATACGGAGGAAGGTGGGGATGACGTCAAATCATCATGCCTCTTACGTCTGGGGCTACACACGTGCTACAATGGTAACTACAAAGTGTCGCAAACTAGTAATAGTAAGCCAATCACAAAAAAGTTATCTCAATTCGGATTGTGGGCTGCAACTCGCCCACATGAAGTCGGATTTGCTAGTAATGGTGGATCAGCATGCCACCGTGAATGCGTTCCCGGGTCTTGTACACACCGCCCGCCAAGCTACGGAAGTTGAGGGCACCCAAAGACATTGTGCTAACCGTTTACGGAGGCAGATGGCTAAGGTGAAATCGATAACTGGAGTTAAGGCGTAACAAGGTAGCCGTACGAGAACGTGCGGCTGGATCACCTCCTTTTAAAGAGATAGTTTCATTGGAATATATGAAACCAACACTTATAAAAGTCGAAAATCAATTCAGACAAAATCATCTCTGGGATAGATATGAATGTCGACTATTAATACTTTCTCGGTATGCATTTGGTCACAAAATGAATTGATTTCTGTGTAAAATATACTGTTTGTTTATTGTTTGGTATTAAGTTGAATAAGACAATCTGAAAGACCTCGCCTGTGGAGCGGGGTTTTTTGTTGCAATTAAATTGTGCTTTGTATGATATAGTATATTATGAGCGTTGCCGCAGGTGTAGCTGCCGCCCAAGTGGCTAGAAGTGATTCGAATCTTGAATTACATCTTTTGGCGTGTGAATATTTGCAAATTGACCCTAGAACCGATTATGAAAAAGAATTTATAAAAGACCGTATTGATTTGGTAATTTCTCAATGGTCAAAAGAAGGTGATGACCAAAAACAATATAAAAAACTTGTAAGAATTTTAAATCGGTATGATAGAGAACATAAATTCATTGCTAAAAATGCTATAAGAAGAAGTAAAAAACTCAAAATATCGGAAGAAACTATTAATGAAATCTATGTGAAAAAATCTCTCACAAGTATAAATCACGACGCGTTTGTCTTTAAGCAACTTAAGGGCTTAGGAATATTTTTTGCAGTTGCTGCTTGCTTAGTTCTTATCGGAGTTGGGGTTTGGTTGATTGTAAGATAGGAAGATTTTGTGTACTATTGTCATTAAAAGTGGATTATGTTATAATCATATTATGAGCGATGGCCAAAAGTTATGTAGGTTTTGCCCCGAATATATTATTAAGGAAACTGAGCCACAGTATACTTTTGATGAATTAAAAGTATTTGGCACGGAAAATTTTGATGTGATTTCAGACATTTCTCCAGTTGCACCGGCACATACATTAATTGTTTCAAAAGAGCATGTAACCGCTATGTCGCTTTTGTCCGATGAACTTCGTGCGGAAATGAAACAAATAATTAATGTTATGCGTACATATAATCGCGATATACACGGCAGAATCACCGAGGGATTTGAACATGGTTCGGGGACATGTGGGATTGAAGGATGTGTAGACCATGCACATTTTCATGTTTTGTCACCACGAACACCAGGAGCCATTGAGATAGCAACCAGCAAATTAGAATTTGAAAAAACCGATTTTGAAAATATGAATTCATCACAATTAGGTAGTTTTGGTTATTTGGCATTTATGGACGCAACAGGTGAATTGATGATGCATTCCGCCGATTTTCCTATACCAAGACAATTCGGTCGCCAGGTGTACCAAGAAATAACAAAGACACCATACAATTGGCGAGAAAGCATTGTCTCAAATCCTGATAATATGATTGATGTCAAGGTTCAAGATGTCAAAGAACATTTTAAAGGGCTTGAAAGCTATATAGCCCAGATGGGTATTGAGATAAATGGGCTAAACTTTCAACAATATGACCAAGAACGCAATTGGGGTGAAATCTATAGAAACCAAGTCGATGGAAAGCCTATAGAAAACTTTGTTGATAAAATTCTATACGAAAATGATAGCTTTTTTATTGTTACACAGGAAAATCCAATTATTGCATGTCATACACGGATTGTGTCGAAACGACCAATGGTCAATTTGAGTTATTGCGATGAAAAAGAACAAAAAGATCTTTTTGAGATAATTAATTTATCGAAAACAGTCTATGCAGAAGCCAACACAGATAAGGATTATATACACACCGCACCAATATTCTTTGAGAATGCTTCTTGCACTAATTCTCATGCTACGATGTATGTATTGCCGATACCTAAAACTGTCGTAGATGCAAGAGGCAATAGGATACCAATCGATCAACCATTGGATGAAGATCTTGATGGTTTTGAATTACAAGAAGTAGAAAGTTTCCAACAATTGTTTCAAAATACCGATGATGAATACAATTTTATAATTGACCAAAACGGGCAAATGGCTTTTGCCACAGATGCTGGAAGCAATCTTAGTATAGAAGAAGTGTTGAATAGCATCGCTAATGTGCCTTTGACAAGTTTTGATAAAAGAGGCATGAGGGAAAATACTTTTGAAGATCAGCCAATTTATCAAACGTTTAAAAAGTTGCAACCGTTGTTCCGTAAGCATCAATCCAATAAACCTTTAAAATATATTTATTACGCAAGGGGAATTGATAATTTAAACGCGCAGGAAGTAGTTGATGATTATAATGAAATGGAACAAATTTTGTCTCATCATGGAATGACATTAGCGAATTCGGTAAGCAAGAAAGACCACACAATAGTTGATACTCAAACACCATTAACAGATTTGCAATTCAAAGAAAAAGCATGGTTTATTGCAAGGGAAAATTTTCAAAATCTTGTAATGAGTGATGCAATTATAGCTGATATAACAATTCCGAATAGACAATACCACGGCTGTATTACGGAACTAATGTGGAACAAACAACAAGGTGGTTACAATATAGTTTATCTTGGTGAAAATATGGAAATCTTACAAGAGATGCCACATGAATTCGCATATGTACAAGACATCACCGATGGAAACGCAACAATTAACCGAGACCAAGCATTAAAAATGTTGATACAAGAAAACGAAAGACGAAAAATAGGCAAACTAGGTGAAAAACTTTCTGAAAACTAATTATCCTATGCTACAATAACCCCATGAACAAAAAAGTACTAATCGGTTTATCTTGGCCGTATGCAAACGGTCGCTTGCACGTCGGACATATCGCGTCGTCACTTCCTGGCGATGTTTTGGCACGTTATCACCGTATGGCTGGCAACGATGTATCATTTGTAAGCGGTTCCGATTGTTATGGCACCCCAATTTTGGTTGCCGCACGTGCGGAGGGTGTGACCCCGTTGCAGTTATCCGACAAATACCATAACTTCCACGCCAACGATTTCAAATCGCTGGGTTTTACATTTGACAATTACACAAAAACAACGAGCAAACATCACGGTGATTTCGTCCGCGAATTTCATAGGGGATTATATACTCTTCACAGCGAAAAAACCGAGGATGTAGTAAATCTCGTATACCCATTGTCGGCAATGCAATTGTATTGTGAAGATTGTAACAAATATCTCCCAGACCGCTACGTCGAGGGCATTTGCCCACATTGCAAGGCCGATGCAAAGGGCGACAGTTGCGACGGTTGCGGAAAAATATTAGAACCCGAAGAATTACAAGACCCAAAGTGCAAACTTTGCAAAGGTAGTCCAGTCCCACGTGACACAAGACAATTGATGTTGAGGTTATCCGCACTTGAAAACAATATCCGCAAACATTACGAATCTAAAAAAGAAACTTGGGCAAATAATGCGGTTGGTTTAACGGGGCGTTATTTGAATGAAGGATTACGCGATCGTGCAATCACCCGCAACATCGAATGGGGTGTAGAATTACCAAAGGAATCCCAAAAAATATTCAACTTTTCCAAAGACGAAATGGCGGAAAAGAAAATATATATTTGGGCGGAAAATGTGCTTGGATATTTGGCGGCGACCAAGGAATTTTGTGATTCGACTAAGCGTGATTGGAAAGAATTTTTGTTGAATTCTGGTGAACATAATTGCGTGGGGTGTCCTGCCGCCAAAAAGGCAAAATGTATGACCCCAATTCCATTGCATTATTATGTCCATGCAAAAGACAACATTCCATTTCATTCAATAATTTTACCGGGGTTACTTCTCGCGAATGGAAGTGGCGATTACCATTTACCCGACATGATTGTATCCAGCGAATACGTGACACTCGCCAACGATAAGATGAGTAAATCTAAAGGGAACCTAATCACGGCGGAGGAACTTTATAATACTTTTTACGTTGACGCAATTCGATATTATTTCCTACGCAATGTTAACGACCGCAAAGATGTAAACTTCACGATGGAAGATTTTGCTGCCACCGTAAATGCAGAATTGGTGAACGGGTTTGGAAATTTAGTAAACAGAACACTTTCGTTTATTAAAAGCAAATTAGATGGACAATTATACCACCCCGATGCTATCCACCTAACGGCGTTTGACATTAAGGAGACTATTCATACGTTCGCTTCGCGAAAAGGTCTTAGACCCCTCCAGGGGTCGTCGCCCAAAGGGGTCGCGGGGCTTCGCCCCGCACCCCTTTCAAGCCCCCTTGAGGGGGTTGGGGGTGGTATTGTTAAATCCCAAAAAGAAATCGAAAAAACCTTTGACGATGTAGGCGACCTTATATATAGAGGGAAAATAAATAAGGCATTGCACAGAGCGATGGAGTTAGTAAACCTAGGCAATAAAATGTTTGATGAATTTGCACCATGGAAAAGCATCAAAGAAGATGTTGAAAAATGCAAGCGCGATTTGTTTGAGGTCGTGACAATAATTGTGAATCTTGCGGTATTACTTAAACCCTTTGTGCCTAATGCGTGTGACAAGTTGGCGGGATGGTTGGGCATTGATTTAACCGAATGGACCCCTATATATAAGAAGGACTTTGCGGTTGGGGATATTGAAGTTCTGGTAAAAAGAATTGAGTTAAAGTCTTGAGTTTCCAAATTTGCTTATCAAATATATTCTATTATGATATAATTTTTCCATGGCTAAATTTAAACCGACGAATATTAAGGGTGCGGACGATCTGTTCGGGAATGCATTCAAGATGAAAAACGATATAGTTAATTTGCTTAAGGTGTCATTTGAAAGATACGGTTATCAACCTCTTGAAACGTCGCAGTTGAATTATTTAGAAACACTAACGTATAAATACGAAGATAACGCAGAAATAGTTAAAGAGATTTACAAATTAAAAGACCAAGGTGATCGTGATCTGGGACTGCGTTATGATTTGACTGTACCATTTTGCAAATTCATTGCAATGAACCGCAATTTAAAAATGCCATTCAGACGTTACGAGATAGGCAAGGTATGGCGCAATGGACCGGTGAAGGCGGGGCGTCTGCGTGAATTTTATCAATGCGATATAGATGTGGTAGGTGATAAGAGTATAGCGGTTGAAGCCGAGATGATAGTAATGGCGGTCGGGGTCTATAAGCAAATAGGTATCGAACCAATTGTAGAATATGGGAACAGAAAATTACTAACCCAAATTTTGCAAAGCGTTGGTGTAGAAGACAAAAACATTGCAAGTGTTATCGGTATTGTAGATAAAATGAAAAAAATCACGGAAGCCGAATTAACTGCGGAATTGTCAAAATATATGCCGAAAGAAAATGTTGGAAAGTTGCTCATGGCATTTAAAAATCCGCCAAAAACAAATGCAATTGTTGAACTTGAAAGATTGTTGAGAGTGTATGGTGTCAATGATAATTGTGTATTTGCCCCACATCTTGCACGTGGGTTGAATGTTTACACTGGGACGGTATGGGAGATATTCGATAAGGAAAGAAGAATTACGTCGAGTCTCGGGGGTGGTGGGCGTTATGACCGCATCATTACAGAATGGATTGACAACGGACAAGAATACCCCGCGGTTGGGATGTCATTCGGATTGGAACCAATTATGAAAGTTCTTGAACAGGCGAATAACGCGAAGTACAATGATTCGCGCGTTTGGTTGATGGTTGTTCCAATGTGTGAATCTAACAAGACGCTTGAGATGTTGCGTGAATTGCGTGAAAAGTGGTTTGGTGTGCTTGTATGGAATGAGGGGCGTGTTGGAAAGGCATTTGAATATGCGGACAAGGAAAATATCCCTTGCGTTATTGTCGTGGGCGAAAAAGAAATAGCAAGTGGAAAAATCCAAATCAAAGATATGAGAAGCGGCAATACAAAAGAATTTAAAATGGACGATTTTTCCAAAATAGGGAAGTATGTTTCTGATATAGCGATGGGGGACAATAAATGAAAATAATATTAACTGGAATAAAACCAACGGGTGTTCCACATATTGGGAATTATTTTGGTGCGATTAAACCTGCGATTGATTCTGCAAAATTGCACCAAGTGCGTGCAGATAAAAGTGTTAATGGGGCTTGTTCGGCATATTTTTTTATTGCCGATTATCATGCATTGACTACCGTGAAAAATGCACAAGAGTTGAAAGAATACATTCGCCAAATAGCATGTACATGGTTGGCGTGCGGGTTATCTCCAACGAGTGTTGTGTTTTACAAACAAAGTGCAATTCCCGAAATTTTTGAACTTGCTACGATTTTATCAAACTATACGCCTAAGGGATTATTGAATCGCGCGCATGCGTATAAAGACATAACCCAAAACAAAGCGAAGGGTGACGAAGAAGTAAATATGGGTTTATTTAATTATCCATTGTTGATGGCCGCCGACATTTTGGCTTTTGGTACTACCGATGTTCCTGTAGGCAAAGACCAAAAACAACATGTGGAAATCGCCCAAGGTATTGCACGTGCATTTAATGCAATCCATGGCGAAATATTGACTGTGCCAAATGTACAAATTAAATCAGACGTCGCAACAATCTCAGGGTTAGACGGACGTAAGATGAGTAAAAGTTACGGCAACCAAATTCCACTTTTCGCATCATCAAAAGAATTAGAATCATACATTAAAAAAATAAAAACAGATTCAAGTCTGCCTACCGACCCGAAGAGTACAGATTGTGATATTTTCGCAATGTATAAATTATTTGCGTCAAAAGAAGAAGTCAAAGAGATGGCAACAAAATTTGCAAAGGGCATAGGATGGGGTGAGGTAAAAAAGGAATTATTTCGGGTAGCCGATAGGGAAATAACTCCGCTAAGAGACATGTACAAATATTTCCAAGATAGACCAGAAAATGTAGAAGAGATATTAAATCGTGGTGCGGAAGAAGCAAGACAAATGGCCCGAACCACCTTGCAGATGGTAAGATCGGCGATTGGGGTGATTTGACCATGAAAAAAGAAAGCAACGCATCAACAATATCCCAAAACAAAAAGGCATACCATAACTACTTCATTGAAAATAAAATCGAAGTAGGGGTAGAACTTTTTGGGTGGGAAGTAAAAAGTGCGCGTGTAGGTACGGTAAATTTGGGCGAGAGTTTCGTTTATTTTGAACAATCTAATAAAGGTCGATATGAGGCATTTTTAAGAAATGCACATTTTTCTAAATACAAGTATACTCGTGAAGAAGAACAGGAAGAACGCCGTCCGCGTCGTCTTCTTATGAAACGGAATGAGATTGAAAAATTTCATAAAGCCGTTATGTCTAAGGGTGTTACATGTATTGCAACCAAACTATATTTCAATTCAAGGGGCATGATTAAATGTGAAATTGGTTTGGCACATGGTAAGCAGAATTACGATAAAAAGCAGGTGTTGAGAGAAAGGGATATATCGAGGGAGGCGGAACGGGCTATTAAGGAAAGAAGTAGGTAGTTGTTTAGAATATCTTTGTACGACATCCTTCAAAAACTTTAAAATTTTCTTCACAAGTCCTTGACGGGGCTTTGGTAAATGTGATATATTAGTAAATCTGCGAGACTGTGCAGATTAGGAGAACAATGTCATGCCAACAATGAACCAATTAGTACGTAAAGGCCGTGCAAAAAGTGCGAACAAATCCAAGTCGCCTATTTTAGAAGGTTGCCCACAAAAACGTGGGGTATGTTTACAGGTTAAAACCACAACACCTAAAAAACCTAACTCTGCTTTGCGTAAGGTTGCACGTGTGCGTTTTTCTAACAAACAAGAGGGTACATGTTACATCATGGGAATCGGTCACAACCTACAAGAACACAGTGTTGTTTTAGTACGTGGTGGTCGTGTAAAGGACTTGCCGGGTGTGCGTTACCACATCGTTCGTGGAACATTGGATACGGCTGGTGTTGCAAAACGTGAACAAGCCCGTTCAAAATACGGTGCGAAGAAAAAGAAATCATAATAAGGGGTTATGGTGAAAGAAGAAAAGACAATTGGTGACGGAAAATATATAGATGGTCGCGATAAATACACGACACAAAAACCAAACTTATCACACCTAGACCACAGTTATACAACTTACCCATCGCAGCGTAAAAAAGCACATCACATGGTTATTAACATCCCGTTGAATGTATTTGAATCAGGTGTAACCGAAGTTGATGGAAATAAGGTTAAAACAGATGGGGCATTGTACATCAGACCAACAGATGAAAAAAGTAAGTAACGCGAATCAAACGCGTGAAAATAAAAAATCGCATGAGTAACGAACGGCATTCGTGAACAAACATGCAAAAAAGGAGATTATAAATTATGCCAAGAAGAAGTGGAATACCAGTAAGACAAGTGTTACCAGACCCAATTTACAAAAGCACGGTAGTAACAAAATTGATTAACCAAATTATGCAAGACGGAAAAAAAGGAATTGCACAAGGAATTGTGTATGGTGCATTTGAACGTGCTAACAAAAAATTGAATGTTGATGCAATGACCGCATTTACACAAGCACTTGAAAACATTATGCCGTTACTTGAAACCAAGGCACGTCGTGTTGGTGGAAGTAACTATCAAGTACCGATGGAAGTTCGTCCCGCACGTCGTCAAACATTGGGGATTCGTTGGATGGTAAATTTCGCAAGAAAACGTTCGGAAAAAACAATGGAAGAACGTCTGGCAGGTGAAATCGTAGATGCATACAACCAAACAGGTGGCGCATTCAAAAAGAAGGAAGAGGTTCACAAAATGGCTGAATCGAACAAAGCATTTGCACATTACAAGTGGTAAAAATAAAAGAGGTGTTGTCACCTCTTTTTTTGAAACAAAATCAAAGGAAGAAATGGGGACAGTCAACTGATTACAATCTAATAAATTTTTTACTTGCTAAAATCTGTTTTTTTTGATATCATACACCTATGTTTCAAGTCGCTTTAATGCGGCTATTTAAAAAGGAGAAAAATCATGCCTAGAACAGTTGCACTGGAAAATTACCGAAATATTGGAATTATGGCGCACATTGATGCGGGAAAAACAACAACAACAGAAAGAATTTTGTTTTACAGTGGTAAAAGCCACAAAATTGGTGAGGTTCACGACGGTGGCGCAACCATGGATTGGATGGTTCAAGAACAAGAACGTGGGATTACAATCACGTCTGCAGCAACTACAACTTCATGGAAAGGACACCAAATCAACGTTATTGATACACCAGGTCACGTTGATTTCACGGTTGAGGTCGAACGTTCATTGAAAGTTCTCGACGGTGCGGTAGCAGTATTTTGTGCGCGTGCCGGTGTACAACCACAATCCGAAAAAGTATGGTCACAAGCAAACAAATACAGCGTCCCAAGAATAGCGTACATCAACAAAATGGACAGAGACGATGCGAACTTCCTTCGTGCTATCCAAACAATGCGCGACCGTTTGAAGGCGAATCCGCTTGCAATTCAATTGCCAATTGGCGCGGAAAAAGATTTCAAGGGTGTTGTTGACCTTGTAACTATGAAGGCAACAATTTACAAAGACGACCTTGGAAAGGACATGGAAGAAACAGACATTCCCGCAAACATGTTAGACCAAGCAAAAGAATACCGCTCAAAATTGATTGAGGCAATTGCCGAAACAGATGATGCATTGATGGAAAAATTCTTTGCTGGCGAAGAATTTACTGTCGAAGAAATCAAGCGTGGTCTTCGTAAGGGTTGTATTGCTATGTTGTTTAACCCGGTCGTGTGTGGTTCATCTTTTAAAAACAAAGGTGTTCAAAAATTGCTTGATGCAGTTGTTGATTATCTGCCTTCACCTATTGATGTTCCTGCTATTAAAGGTACAAACATGAAAGGCGAAGATGACACACGTAAATCAAGCGATGACGAACCATTTGCGGGTCTTGCGTTTAAGGTCGCGACAGACCCATTTGTCGGACGTCTAACTTTCTTCCGAGTATACAGTGGTAAATTGGAAGCGGGTTCATATGTATTGAATGCAACCAAAGATAAAAAAGAACGTGTTGGTCGTATCTTACAAATGCACGCAAACAACAGAACAGAAATCACAGAGCTTCGTGCCGGTGATATCGGTGCTATCGTTGGATTAAAGGACACAGTTACTGGTGACACATTATGTGATCAAGCAAAACCAATTATATTGGAGGCAATGTCATTCGCCGAACCAGTTATTAACTTAGCGGTAGAGCCTACAACAAAACAAATGCAAGAAAAATTGATTATGTCTCTTATAAAACTTGCTGAAGAAGACCCAACATTTAAAACTTACACCGATTCGGAAACTAACCAAACAATTATTGCAGGTATGGGTGAATTGCACCTTGAAATTATCGTAGACCGTTTGAAAAGAGAATTCAAAGTTGATGTTAACGTTGGTCAACCACAAGTAGCATATCGTGAAACAATCCGTGACACCGTTGAGGTCGAACATAAATACGTAAAACAATCGGGTGGTAAAGGTCAATACGGTCACGTCAGAATTACACTCGAGCCACAAGAGCAGGGCAAGGGTTACGAATTTGTTGACAAAATTGTTGGTGGTGTAATTCCTAAAGAATATATACCTGCCGTTGACAAGGGTATTAAAGAAGCAAAGATGGCTGGTGTACTTGCCGGATATGAAGTGGTTGACTTCAAGGTTACATTGACGTTCGGTTCTTACCATGACGTTGACTCTTCCGAGATGGCGTTTAAAATTGCCGGATCTATGGCATTTAAGGAAGCATGTAGAAAGGCAACCCCAATACTTCTTGAGCCAATTATGGCGATGGAAATTGAAACACCAGAAGATTACCTTGGTGACGTTATGGGTAACATATCATCACGTCGCGGTCAATTACAAGGTATGGATGCACGTCAAGGTACACAGGTTATTAAAGCAATGGTGCCACTATCAGAATTATTCGGATACGCAAGTGACATTCGTTCATTAACACAAGGAAGAGGAACATTCGACATGGTATTCAGCCACTACGCAGAAGTTCCAAGAAACGTAGCAGAAAAGGTAGCAGGCGATAGAGCAAGTGCAAAGAAAGACTAATATTAAATTGTTGTAATGACAAAGAAAGAAAAAAACCCTCTATAATTATAGAGGGTTTTTTTAAGGAAGATTTGATTATGCGGCTTGGAATATACCATTAACAATGCACTTGTTTCTGATTACGTTTGCCATTCCACCTTGGCTTGCAAATCGTGCAATTTGTTGTTCTCTTGATACCACGTGTGGGGATGCTGTTGTTGGTACTCTGAAGATGAATGCGTTAATTTGCAATCCTTCTGATCCTCCATCTGGTCCTATTGGAAAACCTACAAATGGGTCAATATTGAAGAAGTGTCCAGCATTAAGGTTAGAATTTCCAAGATCCATATGGTTACTTTTAATCATAGCGTTATTAAAGTCGTATTCAATGCCAAGGAATAAAAGATTTAACCATGAAGTAGCACCGTCGGTGATATGTCCATCACGATATTGTGGGTCACGCAACATGTCTGCAATAACACTTTGTGCAAGTCTTTCTGCATCAATTTGTTCTGTTGATGCCCAGTGGGTTCCAGGGAATCTGAATGATGGTAAAATTAAGTCGGCAACTCTCATCCATGTGTAGAAGTTGTTGTGTTCACCTTCAACCGTAAGATGTGAACCTGCGTTATTTTCGTCTCCAATAAATGGGGCAGTAGCAAGGTCATATATGGTTAAGTTACGAGCAACAACGAAGTTCCCGAAACGGCGTGCAAGACCAGGACGGATTGGGCTGTTTGCGGCTTCGTAGTAACCTGTGACTTCACCCATTTCATTGTTTTGACGTACATAAGCTCCGCCTTCTGAACCCGAGAAACTGCGCATGAAGATTCCACAGAAGGCACCGTAACGTAATACTACTGTGTCGACTGTTATTGGGTATTCATGGTTTATGGCATATGATGCACCAATTAGGATGAAACCCTTTTCAATTATGCTGTTTTGGATGCGGATTCCTGCTTGGTAATCGAAGCCTGTGAAATCACCGTAATTGTGTCTGTTACCTGCTTGGAAATCATGGTGATGACCGCTTAGATGACTTGTACCAAGAACGGAAACTGTGTGGTGGTCTGATATAAGTACTGCTCTTCCATCTGCATGGACAACATTGTGTCCTGTTAAAGTGATGTTATCAAGTGTTGTGTGGTTTGAAAGCATGTAAAATGCATATTTTTCACCCCATCCACTTCCACGGCGACTTTGTGTTGTTTCGCGTTCAAAACCTTGTCCACAACCAGTCGAACCGGTACCGTGTACATTACGGAACACACCAGTAGGGGAAACAGCCTGTCTTGAATATGGGGTAGCGTCAATTTGGTGACCATTTCCGAATACATTTCCGAAGAACCATGTTCCTTCCGCCCATGTTTCCATGTTGTCACGGATTACCAAGTCACGGTATGTGAATGATGGACTCCAACGATAGAATTCGTTGAATGACCATGTTGTAACTTGTCCTATTGGGCGACCGGCATCGTGTGTACGTGATGATGTTGCAAATCTTGAACTGTGAAGAGGGCTTGAGTGGCCTGCATTGTAGAAATTATCAATTGTAAGACCAGGATTTGTAACTGCAAGCGGTTCGATCCAATATGTTCCCGCTTGTGCGCATTTTACTACACCATTTATGATGTAATCAAAACGTGCGTTTCTTTCGACTCTTTTAACGTCTTCAAATACAAATGCGTTGATTGCGTCGTGGATGTCGTATGTAAATGAATAAACTGCATTTTGTTGTGGATTTGTAACAGAAGTTGCGGTAGCACGAATGGTTCTCATACCTGCGTCAAGGAATTCGATATCCAATCTGTTTACAATGCCGTTCGCGTTTTCTGTTTTGGTGATGTTTAATACATCATCACCGTTGATAGCAATTACATCATCGTTTTCATCAAGAAGTTCGATTAACATTGTAATTGCACCGGTATATCTCCAAGTAAGTAACATGACGTCACCCGATTTTTGGTATTCTTTGCAATCGGATAATACTATGTCTTCTTCTGCTGGGTTGAAGAAACTGTCTTCTGTTCCCGCTATGTCCCAAAGTCCGAATACACGTTGTCTTGCTATACCTTGTGTACGGTATACGGCACGACCGCTTTGGTTTGAAGAAAATAATCTGTTCAATGTTGGTGAAACCGGGTCACGAAGTTCTAAATTGTAATCAAGGGTAACCGTTCTGTTTTCCCCGACTACCGTTGCACGGAATACAAGATTTGCCGATGTCATACCATCTGGTAGTGGTAGTGGACGGAATCTTGATTCATGGTCGTCCAATTCGGCGAAATTATATCCTGTATGAATTGCCCATGTGTAAGTAAATGATCCGTTACTTTGAACGGCCGGTAATGGAAAAGATTCAATGTGTGGGTCAAACACACGTAATTGTGTCATTCCCGCAAGTGAAAATGTTTGTTCATCATCCCTTCCGGCTAATACCGCTATTGTAATTATTGTCGGAACTATGAGTACTATAGCAACAGAAGCCGCAATGATGAGTTTTAAATGTTTCTTCATTTAATTCTCCTTTTTAATGTATCGTATATTTTTGTATATGCAAGACATGGCGTGTCTCCACGCTCTCACAACTTTTTCACGGACGAATTTATTGAGATATGTATCAGCCAAGTGCAAAACGCATCTTGATTATGTGTTAAAGTTGGGGGAGTGTTCAGAGATAATGTCTACTATATAAGAGAGAAACTCTTATTGGTAGGTATTTTACCATTTTGATATGGCTATGTCAATCAAATCTAACAAAATAAGTTTATTTTAGGTCATTTTAACAAAAAAGAAGCCCCTAGGGACCCCTTAATATGGTAAAAATTAAAGTGATGGTAATATTCCGTCAATTACAATGGTCATTACAGGTGCTGCGTCGTTTATCACGCGGACTTCTATTGGATTTGTTGTTGCCCCAACTGCACGGATTATTCCATCAAGAATTAAGCCATCAATATGTGCAATAGCATTTGTAAGAGAATGTATGTTTTCCTCGTATGAAACTTCGATCCGTAAGCTTGAAAATCTGGCTCTGTCTGGGCGGACAATTATTATTTGTGTAAGGTCAATTTGGTCTCCAACTCTCATACCAGCAACGTCAAAAATTCTATCGTCGTCATGCACTCCTGCACTCATAAGTCCAGCATTAAAAGCGTTCGTATAGTTAATTTCAATATGTGTGATTCCAACGTAGGAAACCTCACGTATGATAAAACCTGCAATCATATATACGAGTAGTGTTATGATCACCGGAATAGTTAACAACATTATTAGTATGATTTTTTTCATTTATTGCTCCAAGTTGTAGTATCTTTTTGGTCCGTGTAGGACGAGTAACAAACTGCCGCCTATGGCAAATAGGGCAGAGAACACCAACAAAATAATATTGATATGTTGTCCAACCATTGCGAGGTTTGCAAGGAAAGTTTGTCCAATCGCATCAAAAAGTTCAACATATCCGCCCATGATGGATAATAATCCGACAACGGCACCAATAATCAAACCACCTACCATAATTGCGTTAATGTGTGATGTAGTCTTGGTTAATTCACCGGCACCCACTTGGTTACATAATGGATTGCGTAAATCAAGATATGTTCCCAATGTGATATAACCAATGGTCATCAATGTTGCCACACCAAACAAATAAAATGCGTCCAATCCGGCAATATATTGTGGTGGTATTCCAAACCCAGGTTGATATGGTATTGTGAGTAGGACGACAGATACTATAATCGCGACTAAAATTGGAACAAAGGTAATAAACGTTTTGATGAGTAATTGTCTGCGGAAATTTTGTGGGATTAATTTGGTGTGATATATGTTCCAACCCTCACGTGTGATGTTACTTGCCGCGAATGAACAGGCTAGCGGTATCAATACCAACATTACGAACAACGAAATGCCAAATACCATTCGTGCCGCCATGTCAATTTGGTCTAGAGGGGAGAATCTGAATGATTGTGCGCTTGAAAACATTGCGACCCTGTTTGAAAAGAATATTACGATAGGTGTAACGATTACTAACAACATGAATTGGAATGTGTAGTTTGAACTGCGGAAGATGTTAAGTATGTCTTTTTTTGTTGATGCATATAGTGGATGTCTTGGTTTGAATGCACCTTTTCGCTCGAAACCGCTTTTGTTTACACGTTCATCTAAGAATGTCTTTTTATAATTTGCACCGGCTACGAAATATGAAATTGTAAACAGGAAGGCACTAATTCCCAAAATTGCAAAGAAACTCCATAATGATGTATACCAACGCGAATCGTCGATTAGGTTTGCAAATAAACCTTGTGGAAAGAAAATATTGGCGGTGGAACGTGTTGATTCGGCGTTGTTGTGCAATTGTTCTTGGAAAGACCCCGAATCGATAATTGCGAACATTGTACGGTTTAAAACTTCCATATATAGAATGATTGAACCGACCAAACCAATAAGATAAATTAAAGATGTAATTAATGCACGTGAACGCATTAAGTTAACAATCTTTGTAATCGGATAAACAAGCAGAGTAGCAATAAAGAAAGGAATGGCAGGAATAAATATAAGAATAAGCGGGATATAAAACATAAGTCCCCAATGCATATCGGTTGCAATACCAAATGCGACCAATATAGGGAGCAATACTACGGTAGCAAATAAGATTTCATATAGATAAGCAACTATAATTTTTGATGCAAATATTTGTCGGTGGGAAACGGGAAGTTTTAAAAGAAGTTCACGTTCATTATTTATGTCCAATGTTCTAACAAGTGATGGAATAAGAAAGATTGTTTGCAAAATTTGGAAACCAAGCAATGTAAAAATCAAAAACTCACGGGTCAAATTGAATTGTGCATCATGGTGATAAAATTGTCTTGCAAGCAGGAAATATCCAAAAACAAAAACCCCGAAAAGCGCCAATATCGCGGCTAAACCTAATGACCATTTTATATAGAAACGCACCCCTCTTTTTTTTGGTAGAGAAACACGGGCTTTGAATTGTAATTTAATGAGAGTCAATATTGATTTCATATGTCTAACCCTCCGAAGCAACTTCTTGTGGTTTATTTGGTAGGGTAGCGGCAATTTCTGTATCCAATTCGTTTTTGATTTCTTTCATTATCATTTTACTTGCCTTGGATTTGCCATTGGTTGTTGCGATTTCTGCTTCACGTTCTTTCAACAATGCTCTATCTTCGTTTTGTTGTTTTGTCGCCGCTTGTGTTAATTCAATGAATTCTTTTTCAAGGTCTTTGCCTGTTTTTCTGTATTGGTGTAAATCAATTTCTTTAATAACACGTCCACCGTGGACAATTAATGCTCTATCACAAAGTTTTTCAACCGTGTCAAGATTATGTGATGAGAAAAATACGGCATTTCCCTTGTCCGCATATTCGCGCATATGTTTTTTAACCTCGAAAATACTTTGTGGGTCCAAACCAACCATGGGTTCATCCAAAATCCATAACTTCGGACTGTGGATTAGGGCGCCGATAATCGAAATCTTTTGTTTCATACCATGCGAATAACCCATGATTTGATTGTTCACGGCGTGTTCCAAATTAAACAATTTAATAAGACGTTCAAAATTTTCCTTGCGTATGTCTTCCGGAACTTTGTATAAATCAGCCAAGTAATTGATGTATTCAACACCAGTCAATTTGTCGTACACAGCATGGTTGTCCGGAACGAAACCGTAATTTTTTTTCGCATTGTACGAATCATTTGCAATATCGTGTCCGCAAACTTCGATTGAACCCGCTGTAAATGGGATGATTCCCGTAATGCATTTTATTGTAGTCGATTTACCCGCACCATTGATTCCAAGGAAACCGAAAATTTCGCCCTCGCGGACTTCGAATGAAATATTACGGGCAGATACATATTTTGCATTTTTATAATGTTTAAATAAGTTTTTTACCTTTAGTATAGCCATGCGCCATTATATAATAAAAGTAAAAAATAAAAAAGCGAAATGAAGACAGTACACGAAATAGCGGTAATTTACTAATGTTTTATGTGTAAATTAGTATAGGAAAAAGAAAGGGAAGCCTATTTGGCCTCCCATTTACATCTTATTGGGCTTGTAATTGCACCGTCCTTTTTTAATTCGGCAAATGCTTTGTCTACCGTTGCCTTGTCGATACCAGTTGATTTGGCGATTTCGGTTGCGTTAACCAGTTTACCTGCGTCCTTAATTGCTTGTAAAACTTTTTCTTTCATAATTTGACTCCTTTAAAATTCCATTGTTGCGGCATTCATGAGTGATGAACGGAAAGTAATTTTCTTAATCGGCATTTTGTCTTTTAATAATTCGTAAAAAATTTCACAGATGTTTTCACATGTTGAAACCTTTTTAGTTACAACAATTCTGTATTCTGGGTACGACCAAACAAGCGGATGATCAATTTTTTTCAATGGCACACAATGTTTTGGATCGTTGATAATTCCATTTTTCTTATATGTTTCAATCACTGCTGGAAGCAGTGGGTCGCCTTCTTGAAATAATGTTGCGTGGTGGAAGTTGTCAACCGCCTCCGCCCATGCTATTTTTTGTGCTTCTTTACATGGGAATGCAAATCCCGTTTTTGGGTCGACTGTGCCTTCTAATTCAATCGTCAAAAGTCCAGAATGTCCGTGTAGGTGTTTTGCCTCTCTGTCCCAATTCATGAATCTATGTGCATATTGGAAGTCTACTGTCATAATTGAACGTGCTGTGTTTTGTTTCATAATTTTATCTCCTTTTGTAATGTGACGTTGTAAGTCACAACTTTCCTAGGGTCTCCGAATTAACTTTTGCAATCTCCGCAAAGACCGCGCAACGTTAATTCGACCTTTTTTATATTCAATTCGGTAAAGGGCGATGTATTTGGTAAATCAAAAATTGGAACATCGACAATTTTTCCGCAAGTGTCACACATAAAATGAAAATGCTTGTGGACATTATGGTCAAAATGCATAGCGCCATTCAAAACACCGATTTGGGAAATTTCACCACTGTCTGCAGCTGTGGATAAATTTCTGTACACCGTTGCTTTGCTTATCGACGGATGCGTCTTTGAAATGTGCAAATAAACTTCTTCGGCAGTCGGATGATTTGCCAAAGTGCTTATAGCGTCAAGGATGATTTGCCGTTGCAATGTATTTCGTTTCATTGAAATTAGACCCTTTCCTTATTGATATGATATATTATATGGTAATAATTCCTATTAAGCAAGTTTTTTTGAGTATGTTAGTTTATATTTGTGCAAAGTGACTAAATTGGTGATTTAAATAAACTTATTGTTGTAGTGGTCGCCAAATTGACAAAGCTGATTTACTTTGGTAATCTATAAGAAATGAGCGACCTACAAAACGACAAACCCCAATTTGTGCATTTGCATGTGCATACCGAATATTCCTTGCTGGATGGTGCGGCGAGAATTTCAACATTGGTCAAGGCGGCGAAGAAGTTGGGTATGCCGGCAATAGCAATCACCGATCATGGTAATATGTATGGTACGTACAAGTTTTATAAGGAATGCAAGAAGCAGGGTATCAAAGGAATCATAGGGTGTGAGGTCTACACGGTAGACAACGCATTATCAAGAAGCAATTTTAAAGAACATAGGGGACACCTGGTGTTACTTGCCAAAAACAATGCGGGTTATATAAATTTATGTAAGTTGAATTCTTCCGCATGGACCGAGGGATTTTATGGGAAGCCGCGGGTCGATTATGAACTTATCGCAAAACACAGCGAAGGTTTAATATGTCTAAGCGGTTGTTTGGGCGGACATATCCCGCATTACATAATGAAAAACATGTATGATGAGGCAAAAAAATATGCCGTGCGATTGAAAGAAGTTTTTGGCGATGACTTTTATATAGAATTACAAGATTTCAACGACCCCGATTGCGACAGAGTTAATCCAGTTTTGATAAAAATGGCGAAGGAATTAAATATTGAATTAATCGCCACAAACGATGTCCATTACGTATATAAAGAAGACGCCGAAATGCAAGACGTTTTGATGTGTGTAGAAATGAAAAAAACGGTAGACGATCCAGACAGAATGAAATTTCCTAGCGAAGAATTCTACCTTAAAACACACGATGAAATGTACGAATTATTTGGTGAGATTGCACCAACAGCAATTTCCAATTCAATAAAAATTGCCGAAAAATGTGATTGTCATCCGTTCGCAAAAAACAAGGATTTAATGCCTGTATTTCATCTGCCGGAAGGTGTTGACAATGTAAAATATTTTGAAAAATTAGTAAAAGATGGATTGATTGAACGATATGGTAAAATCACCCCAGAAATTAAGACACGTTACGATCATGAATTCAAAATGCTTGCCGATAATGGCTTTATTGATTATTTTCTCATCGTTGCCGATCTTATGAAGTTTGCTAATGACAATGGGATTGCGGTGGGGCCTGGTCGTGGGTCTGGTGCGGGGTCGATTATTGCCTATGCTTTGAACATCACGAAGTTGGACCCGTTCAGATATAACCTGCTATTTGAACGATTTTTACACAATGAAAGATTATCCATGCCGGATTTCGATTTGGATTTTTGTTGTAATCGCCGTGATGAGGTCATAGAATACGTAAAAAACAAATACGGTCAAGACAAATTTTGTCAAATCGTGACCTTTGGGTCGCTTGCGGCAAAAGCGGCGATTAAGGACATTGCCCGTGTTTTCCGTATGCCATATGCCGAGGTAGACAAGATAACAAAACCAATGCAATTTTCCCAAGTAATGAAACCACCTTTTTTGCCATATGTTTTTGATAAAATTGAAATCAAAGACCCAAAATTGGGATTAGATTGGGAAACAAAAGACACAAAAGACCAAGAAAAAGATATAGACCATTATAACCGCGAACGTTCGAGGCTTGCCGAATTACAAAACCGCGATTTAATTTCATTGTATGAAAACGATGACGGTGTCCAACGAATTGTAGATCTCGCAATGAAGGTGGAGGGTTTCCCGCGAAATTGTTCAACACATGCTTGTGGCGTCATCGTATGTAGTGAGGTTGTTGGACATGTGACACCATTGCAAAGAAACGGTGAAGATATCACAACGCAATTCGATATGAAAGAAGTAGAGGAGCTTGGGTTATTGAAACTCGATTTCCTTGGATTGATTACATTGACCGATATACAAATGAGTCTTGAATCTATTCAAAAGGATTTGGGTGTTGAAATTGATTTTTACGACAGAAAGACTAAGAAAAATGCATTAGGTATGCCATGGTACGATGACCCAGAAGTTTACAAAATGTTATCCGAAGGTGACACAGACGCCGTATTCCAAATGGAAACGGGTGGATTCAAAAGATTCTTGCAACAATTAAAACCCGATTGTATTGAGGACATCATAGCTGCCGTTTCTTTATATCGTCCGGGTCCGATGGATATGATTCCCGATTATTGTAAATCCAAGCAAAACCCGAAATTAGTAAAATACGATCACCCAATGTTGGAAAAGATTTTGTCCCCAACATATGGTGCAATCATCTATCAAGAACAGGTCATGGATATCTTCCGCGTAATGGGTGGATATTCATTGGGGCAGGCCGACATGGTTCGTCGTGCAATGGGTAAAAAAGACCCGAAAGAAATGGATAAACAAAAACAAATTTTTATCTATGGCGACAAAAAAATGAATATCGATGGTGCAATCGCCAAGGGTGTTTCAAAGGAAATCGCGACGACCGTATTCAACAAAATGGCAAAATTTGCCGGATACGCATTTAATAAATCGCACGCCGCATGTTATGCGTACATTGCGTATCAAACCGCGTATCTTAAAAAATATTATTACCCATATTTCATGGCGAGTGTTTTAAACAATCGCGTGAACAAATGGGATGATATGACATATTACATTGTCTCTATTCGTAATAGCGGTGTAGAGGTTCTCCCGCCCGATATCAATAAATCACAAATTTATTTTACGGTGGAAAAAACAGACGAAGGAAAAGATGCCGTTCGCTTTGGGGTAGGTGCGATTAAAAATGTTGGAATCTCGTTGATTACATCTATATTGGAAGAACGTGAACGAAACGGAAAGTTTGTATCATTTCAAGATTTTTGTAAACGTGTAGATTCCCAAGCATTAAATAAAAGATGTTTGGAAAGTTTGATTTTAAGTGGTGCATTTGACGAATTGGGGCATCGGGCGCAATTAATGGCGGTGTATCCGTCCATAGTTAAATTGATATCAAACGAAAAAAAGGCCACAGATTGCGGACAGGTGAGTTTATTTTCAATGGGTGACACGGGATTAGAAGATGACATTGATGTTGCACTACCAAATATTCGCGAATACGATGAATTGACAAAGTTGAAATTTGAAAAGGAAATGGTTGGTATTTATTTGTCTGGGCATCCATTAGGAAAATATGCAAAGGAATTCGTTGGATTCAATTTCGACACACGATATTTAAAATTAGAAGAAAACGAAGAAGACGAAACGACAAATATCAAAGAATTTGAAGGCAAGCCAATAACAATGGGTGCAATTATCAGCGATATTAAACGTGTCCGCACGAAGCGTGACAATCGCGACATGGCAATTTTAACAGTTGAAGATTTGTTTGGACAAACCGAGGTCATGTTGTTCCCGCAAACATATGACAAGGTAAAACACAAAATTGAGAAAGATTTGGTAATCAAAATTACTGGGAAATTATCTTTTCGCGATGGTGAAAGTGCGATTATACTTGCCGACAATATTCAACCGATTGAACAGGCGACAATCCAAATGCCTGAAGAGTTCGGTGATAAAAACACAAAAAATGGCAACATGAGATTGTATTTGAAATACAACATGAATGACGAGAATTTGCATAGTGAAGTTAAAAGGGTGTTGGGTGCTTATTCTGGGGGTATGGAAGTTTGTGTTAGGAATACTGCGACGGGTAATGTTGGGATATTGCCGGATATTAAAGTGAGGAATTGTAATTCTGTTATATTTGAATTGAATGGTTTGTTGATGGAAGAGAATGTTAAGGTGATGTAGAGATTTTCTAGTTGCGACATCCTGCAATGTTCTTTTTGTGTGACAAAAAGAACCAAAAAGCACTGGGGGCTTGCGAAGACCTGTTCGCAACGCGAACAATAAATAACATCTTTAATGTCAAACACCGAAGGTGGATATTGCCCCCAGACCCCCCTAAACGCAGTTGAATGATATATGGCTTCGCCTCTGTATTAGTCTCATCTCTCTAAAAATTGTTTTATGAAAATAGGTGCTAGTTTTAAATTATGTGTTATGCTATTCACATGAAACTTTTTGGTGATTATCATATTCATTCTAAATATTCGCGCGATGCCGTGAATCAGGGTACTATTGACGAAATTGCTAAGATGGCTAAGAGCAAGGGTTTGGCGGAAATTGCGATTACCGACCATGGTCCAAAGGTTTGGGTTGGGGCGAAGCCTAAGCATTATCCGCAATTGAAGGCGATGATAGAACGTGCCGAAGCGGATCATGCAATCCGTGTATTTTTTGGTATAGAAGCAAATATTCGCGGTATGAAAGGCGAAACAGATATCCCAGAAGAATTTTTGAAAGATTTGGATATTATTGTTTGCGGATATCACCCAAGAACACGCCCGGCAAATTTTAGAAGTCTCATGACTATGTTTTGGCCCAATTATATTTTTATGTTTACACATGCGGCATTTAGATATTACCCAAAGTGGTTGCGTCGTCGCAATACCGAGGCATTGAAACGTGTAATTGAACAAAATAATATTGACATCGTTGCACACCCAAACAGATATTTTAAAGTTGACGTTGTAGATGTTGCAAGGACTTGTGTCGAACATGGTACATTATTGGAATTAAATGGTAAGGGTATATCATTTCGCCCAATTGATTTTGAAAGATGTGTGGCAATAGGAGCAAAATTCATAATCAACAGCGACGCCCACAAATTAAACGACATCGGGCGAACAGAACGTGTTTCAGAATTTTTGAAAAATTGCGATTTTGAAGAAACAGACATAGTAAACATGGCGGGATTATTCAAACGTCCAGAAATAAACAGATTAGCAAAAATCAGTGCAGACGACGGAACAACATCCGACCAAGATATGGAAACAAAACCAAAATTAACCAAACAAGAAATCAAAGAAAAGAAAAAACGCGACAAGGTAATGAGGGCAAAGGCGGTGGAGTAAATTCCCTTGACCTTGACTTTTGGGGTCTTATAAGTTATTATTTAGATAATGAAAAAGCAATTTAATCAAGATGTATTTGACCTTTTATACACAAAAAAAGGTGTTTTGTTTGATCTAGATGGCACGATGATTCCGACCAATGATTTATGGTACAAGGTTGATTTGGATTATTTCCGTAACCACGGTATTTTGATTGATGCAGAAACATTACACAAAGATAAAATGGATGCATTGAAGGCATGTGCTAATTCATCCGATTTATATGTGGCCACTTTTGATAGGTTGAATAAGCAATATGGTATTGATAAAAGTGGTCATGACAGTCTTGCAGAAATAATGGATTTGGCATTCGATAGACAGGTGAATTTGAATTATAAACCAACGGTTGCGCCATTCTTGCATCAATTAAAACAAGACAATTTCAAGATGGGTTTGGTAACGATGACGACTAAAGAAGCGCTTGATGTATATCGATATTGGAATCAAGAAATTAAAAATTCTGCAGATATGAATGAAATTTTCGGCGATAATTTTGTGACCACCGAAGATGTTGCAAAAGATAAAAGAAAACCACATCCGGACAGTTATTTAAAAATGTTGGATATGTTAGAATTAAATGCAAGCGAATGTATTGTGTTTGAAGATTCACCAGAAGGGGTAGAAGCAGGGCGACGTGCGGGTATGGATACAGTTTTAATATATGACGATTTTTGGAAGGAAAGGTATCATGAACTCGAACAAATGACGCCGTATCGAATTCATTCATATGACGAATTAACTAAGTAGGGGAAGTTAATTGAACTTTATTAAAGAAATAAAAAACGAACTTAAACAAAATAATAATCGCAATGAAGTCGCCGAGTATGTTGTCGATTTGTTTTTACAATTTGCCAGCGGGTCGATTTCTTCTGGGTATCATGTTGAATTTTCTTTTGATGATTATGACCGTGCAAATGAATTTGCCGAGGTCTTGGCGATTTATGAAATGTTGCCAAAATTGATTGGACGCGGTGATAAAGCAATTGTTTATTTAAAAAGCGGTGAATGTTTGTGTAATTTGCTTGCCCTGATGGGTGCAAATTTGTCTTTGTTGAAATTGCATGATCAAATTGCTTTACGTGATTTGAATAATAATTCCAATCGCCGCAGAAATTGCGATACCGCTAATTTGGAAAAACAGGTTGCCGCGGCATATGCACAATACGACCAAATTAAGAAGTTACAACAAAGTGGCGAATTAGAAAATTTAACGCCAAAGTTACAACAAACGGCAAATGCAAGATTACAAAATCCTGATGCAAGTTACGAAGAATTAGCGGAAATACTAGGCATTTCAAAAAGCGGGGTTGTTAATAGGCTGAGGAAGATATGTAATTGAAAATTGCTTTAAAAGTGAGTTTGTGGTATTAACCCGCCCGCGTCTTATTCTTATTCGGAATGGATGTGGGTCTTTTTGTACGTTCCTTTATATTCGCCATGAAAATCGCATCCTTTGAATCGCCTTTAATATTCGGTGCAAATGGTGCAAGCAACGGCACACCGAAATTATCAAGCGATGCCAAATAAATCACCAAAATTATACTTGCCAAAACAACACCATACAAACCGAGTATTCCACCTATAATCACAAAGATAAAACGAAGAAGAGAAATTTGTGGTGCGAGATTCGGTAGGATGTACATTGTTATCAATGACAATGCTGCTACCAATACTGCGGGTGCGCTCATTAAACCCGCTTCAATTGCCGTACCGCCCAGAACCAATGCCGCGACCAATGATGTTGCGGCGCCAAGGTGTCTGGGCATACGTAAACTGGCTTCGTACATTATTTCAAACAGGACTAGGACAACAACAACTTCTAGTAGCGGACTAAACGGCGTGTTTTCTACCGAATTGGTAATTACGAAAAGTGTATTAAGCGGTACAATATTATAATGATAAAGTTGTAATGCAATGTAAAGTGCGGGGAGAGTTATTGCCAAAACCCCACCAGCCAACCGAATGAAACGGCGAATAGTTACAATTGTGTTGTTGGTGTAATAATCGTCGGCGGCTTGCAGGTCCTCTAATAAAACATATGGTACCGTCAAAACGATTGGCGAACCGTCCACGATGATGGCAATACGGCCTTCCAACAATTTTGATGCGACTACGTCTGGTTTTTCGGAATTTCCTACTTGTCGAAAGATGTTCAATGGTTCGTTTTGTAAATATTGCATTATATAAAATGAATCCAATATCCCGTCGATATCAATCGATTTAATTTTTTCAAGAACATCTTTGACCATCTTATCGTCTGCAATAGATTTGATGTACATAATGGAGATGTTTGTCGCCGAATATTTTCCAATCGGATTGTTCACAAGTGTAAGGTCTGGCGTTTTTAATCGCTTACGAATCAAACCAATATTTACCACTAGGTTTTCAACAAAACCTTCCCTAGGTCCGATTACAACACTATTGGTTGGCGGTTCGGCAATGCCACGCGCGGGGAATACGGTGGTATCAAGTGACGTAAAACCTTTTTTTCCTTCTATATATAAGATGGATTTACCATTCAGAAGTTCCTTTACCGCATCTTCAAATGTTTCAACAGGAACGACCTCACAAATATGTGCAAGTTCTTTGTTTACGATTTCGGAAATATCACCCTGGGGTAGTTTTTGCAATTTTACAAGAGGCATCAAAATTTCCAAAGAAACACGCTGTCCACCCGCGATGGTGTCAATGAATAAAACAACCGCATTATGCTTGCCCGCAATTTTTAATTCGCGTGCTTTAAGGTCGAATGGTTCGGTAAATGTTTCTTGGAATTTGGGTATTATCTCTTTTATTTTCACGTGGTTATTATGTGCATAAGTCAAAAACTTATGAAACACAAAATCCCAAAAAACGCTTGACATAGACGACGACGAGTATAATGTACTTATCCAAAATTAATGTAGAAAAGGAGAAAATGTTTATGAGCCAATTGTCACAGGAATTTATTGCAGAGCATGTGCGTTTATATCCAGACGTTGCATTCAATGCAGATATAGCGGGGTTTAATCATGAAATGATGGATGAGTTTCTAGCCAGTTTTGGTTATGCTTCAGAAGGAGAAGAGGTAGAGAACATTGAGGACAAAAAAGTCTTATACCAGATGTGGAAAAAAGAGCAAGGAGCATATCTAAATAAAGTTAGTGCCGAAAGGGAAATGTAACATCAAACAAGGTTCGCCTTGTTTTTTCTTTAGTTGCTATCTAAGGCGAATTTGTATATAATACAATATGAAAATTTTATTAAAATCAATGGTGCTTGTGTCCGTCGCTCTAATGGCAATGGGGTTGACCGCATGTCTTCCACCGCAACAGGTCGTCCGCGAACCCGAAGAACCAATCCCACCAATCCAATTGGAAACCCCGATAATGTCATTCAGGGCGAACACCCACGACACCATCGTAGAATGGACAATGCCGTCAACAGCACACGAAGGCTTCATAAACGGCTATTGGTTTGAGGTGCTTAACAATTCGGAAACAGTAGTATACAGAAGATATTTCAGTTACAGCCAAGATTTATATTTCAACATGACGGGAATATCACAATTACAGCGTCATTCGGTATACAACGTTCGCGTACACGCATTGGGCGGCTGGTTCGATTATGACGTAAGCCAAAACCAAATGGTAGAGGTATTCGATTCACAATGGTCGACACCAATCGCATACCACACCGAATTCCAAGCAACGGTCACCAACGTGAGATTAGAACGTATCCAAAACTACGTGTTCTTTGCATTTGAAACAAACATGGAGGACATCAAAACGGCACCGAATCCGGCACAATTCATACAACTCATCGCTACCGGTCCGGGCTTTGAACAAGGTGCATTTTTGGGCAACGATATAACGCTAGCCGGAAATATTCCGGGTGCACAAAGATATTGGATAATGTTAACAAACGGGTCAACCCAACGCTCCGAATGGCCACACGCAATGCGCCATGTTTTCAGCACGAACAACAATAACCAAGAATTCAAATACCATATTTTCATCAATGGTCGAGCAATGAACCAACATGGAATGTCGGCAAACGTTGGCAATAGATGGTTCCACGATTCCGGTTACAGTGAACAGGTTTCTTTCACAAAAAACCTAATCGAAACCCCACGCGCCGTAATTGACCACATGGAATGCAGATACACCATAACATGGGACGTACAACCAATTATTGATAGCATCGGCGCTTCAAGATTACCTAGATATTTTTCCTTAGAATTCGTTGGTCGCAATCCAAACAATCTTGAGCAATTCGATTCACGCATATACAGATTCTTCGACTACGGAACACCAGAACACGCTGAAGCAATGGCAAGTGGACAACCAAACGTAGGGTCTTTCCAAATTGTAAACGGCAAAATCACAATAGATGTAAGGGACTTAAACCCTGAATTCGATTATCTAGCACCATATTGGCAAGGACAAAACGTGGGGAGTTACTACTATTTTGTTCTAGTAGGTTTTGCACAAGAAAATATATTCGAAAACAACACCTTGCACATTTTCGGCGGATTCAACAATTTCAATGACGTACCAAGCAACAGACGCGTGGCAATCCACGGGATATATGATTTATTCTTTGCGAATATGGGGTAGAAAAAAAAGTATTCAAACAGTCGAATTTTTAACAAACCATAGCCCTCTCCGCACGTCATCTCGACCGCAGCGGAGAGATCCAGCGAAGCGTTGTCTAATTAATTCAATATCAAATCAAGTATTTAAATAAGGTAAATATATACGCGCCACCAAAGGTGGCTGGATCTCTCCGCTACGGTCGAGATGATACGGTCGAGATGACGTCGGAGGGTGTGAGGAGCGCTAGATGTGTTATGGTACATTTTTGAAATTGCTTTATGTTTAAAAACGTGATATCATCTTCTCATGGAAAACATCGAAACACTGTCACTCGCCGAACAACAACAAATTCGTCTCGGCAAATTGCAAAACCTGCAAAAGCTGGGCAAGGACCCATTCCACCAAACCACATTCACCAAAACACATGATTCGGTCGATGTAGTGAATAACTTTGAAAAATATGAAGGCAAAACTGTCGCAATCGCGGGCCGTATAATATTAAAACGCCTAATGGGGAAGGCATCTTTTTGCCATATCTTGGACGAAATGGGCAAGATTCAAATTTACGTAAGTATCAACGATATAGGGCAGGCAAACTATGACGCATTCACCGATTATGATTTAGGTGACATCGTAGGCGTGAAGGGTCACGTATTCAAAACACGTACTGGGGAAGTTTCCGTACATGTAACCGAGATTGTTTTATTAACCAAGGCATTAACACCGCTACCAGACAAGCATAGTGGACTTAAAGACCCAGAACTTCGCTATCGCGACCGTCACGTAGATTTAATTTCAAATCCCGAAGTCCGTGAGATTTTTAAAACACGTAGCAAAGTTATTACAGGCATTCGTGAATATTTCGACGGGCTTGGATTTTTGGAGGTTGAAACGCCTGTATTGCAAAATTTGGCTGGTGGTGCAAATGCACGTCCTTTTGTCACGCATCACAATGCACTAGACATAAAAATGTTCTTGAGAATTGCTGTGGAATTACACCACAAACGTCTTATGGTAGGCGGTTTCGAAAAAATCTATGAAATCGCGCGAGTCTTTAGAAACGAGGGAATCTCTCACAAACACAATCCAGAGTACACATTGTTAGAATATTACAAAGCATACGCGGACCGTGCCGAAATGGTGGAGGTATTTCGTGAGTTAATTCAATTTGTCACGATGAAGGCAAAGGGCACATTAAAATTCGATTACCAAGGCACGAAATTGGACCTAAGCGGCAAATGGAAACGCATGACAATGTTGGAATCGGTAAAAGAGGTGACTGGTTTAGATTTCACAAAGTTAGACGCGAAAAAAGCCGAAGCCGAAATGAAAAAATTAAAAATTGAAATGCCAAGAACAAAAACATGGGGAACGTTGTTATATGCAACATTCGACCAAATGGTAGAACCGACATTAATCCAACCGACATTCATCACATCTTATCCGGTCGAAATCGCACCATTGGTTAAACGCGACAAAAACGACCCAAGATTTGCCGACATGTCCGAATTGTTTATCTGCGCACGCGAAATGGGTAACACATACACCGAAATCAACGACCCAATCGACCAAAGAGCAAGGTTCATGGCACAAGAGGCAGAAAGAGAACGCGGCGATGATGAGGCAATGAAAGTAGATGAAGATTTCTTGTCGGCATTGAGTTATGGTATGCCACCAACGGGTGGGCAAGGGCTTGGGGTAGATAGATTGGTTATGTTGCTCGCAAATGTTCATTCGATTAGGGAAAGTTTGTTTTTTCCTACGATGCGGAATAAATAGTTTGTGCGTTACGAGTCGCCCTCCCAAATTAAATATCAGAACTGAGCAAGACTCGCCCATCTTAGTCGATAGTAGGTCTTTGTGTTCTCATCGACACTCAGTTCTGATATTTAATTTGGGAGGGCTTTTTCTGTGCTGATAATATCTAAACGCAAAACGTCCATCCGTTTGATCGGGTAAGAAATTTCTTCCCATTTTCAATAAAGAAGGATATAATAAACCATGACAATACGCAAACAATTAGAAAAAGATTTGGCCACTGCCTTCAAAAAATTAAAGTTTGAAACAACACTAGCACAGGTTAGCAGTTCATCAGTTGCCAGCGTAGATTACCAATGTAACGCTTCGTTTCAATTGGCTAAATCGGTTGGAAAGAATCCATTTGATGTTGCTAATGAAATTGCGGGCGTTTTTAAGAGTGGTATTGCAACTTGTGGGGTTTCCCGACCTGCCTTTTTGAATTTTTCTATTAAGATTTCGGCACTTGAAAAAATGGGTGATTTTGTTTTGTCGCATGGGAAAATTCCACTTGCACAACAAAAAAAGCAAATGGTGTTTTTTGATTATGGCGCACCAAACATTGGGAAGGAAATGCATATTGGGCATTTGAGAAGTCCCATTATTGGGGAGGCATTGAAACGTGTGTTTGAATCTTTTGGGCATGCGACTAAGGCGGATAATTATCTTGGTGATTGGGGGTTGCCGCTTGGATTGATTATTGGGGAGCTCGAAATCCAAGGTGTTATCAAAAACAATGAATTGGTTGGTGAGATTACTCTTGAACTTCTCAATGAAATTTATCCTAAGGCATCCAAACGTAAAGACGATGACAAAGACTTTCTTAACAAAGCACGAAGTATTACTGCACAAATGCAGTCGGGGGAAGAGCCGTATTATTCGCTATGGAAACAAATAAGACAATTAAGTGTTGAAAAAATTTCCAAGATCTATGACGAAATGTTTAATTGTACTTTCGATTTTTACAACGGCGAAAGTTTCGCACAACCATATGTTGATGTCGTGATTGATATCTTGAAAAAGAAAGGTTTAACGTACGAGGATAAAGGTTGTCTTCTTATTGATGTTAAAGAAGAAAATGAAAACCGTCCAATGCCACCATTCATGTTACAAAAGGCAGGTGGCGGTGATTTATATGCCACCAGCGACATTGCCACAATTTATTGGCGATACAAAGAATTTAAACCCGACCAATTTATTTATGTAGTGGATGACAGACAATCATTGCATTTTACACAATTATTCAGAATAGCGAAAAAGGGCGGAATGGTATCCGACAACACTAAATTAGTCCACGTTGGTTTAGGTACAATCAATGGCAAAGACGGCAAACCATTCAGAACACGTGCAGGCGGAACGGTAAGATTGGAAGATGTAATCGAAATGGTGTCCGAAAGGGTAAAGGGCAGAGTCGAAGAAAGCGGTCGTTCATTGGATAAGGAAGTAATTAAAAAAATAGCTTTATCGGCGTTAAAATTTGCAGACTTAGCTGGCAATGTTCGCAGTGGTTACGTATTCGATATAGACAAATTCACCGACTTCAACGGCAAGACGGGACCATATTTGTTGTACACCGTTGCGCGGATTAATTCTGTTTTGTCAAAAGTTGATGGCGGCCAAATCGGCAATTCCAAGTTGGTAGTAGGCGATGACATAAATGAAGATATAAGAAAAATCTTAGCAAGTGTGATGAAAATTTCCGATGCATACATTGGTGCAATGCAAAGTTATTCGCTTAATGGAATTGTTGAATCTGTTTATAACCTGGCGCAAGAATTCAATACTTTCTACGCAAATACAAATATCTTGAAAGAAAAGGACGCGGGCAAAAAGGCACTGTATTTGAATATCTGTACTTTAGTGAAAAAGAGTTTGGAATTCGCGTTGAACACATTAGCAATTGATGTAGTAGAAAGTATGTAGAATAAAAATCACCCCACAAGATTAAAATTTTAGCGCTGAGGAAGACTCGCCCGTCTGGGTCGATAGTAGAAGTATTGTGTTCTCGTCGACACTCATCGCTAAAATTTTAATCTTGTGGGGCTTTCTTTGTGTTGAAAAGATTTTTAAGAGTTCTGTTTTATCCATGATTCAAATGTTTCGGCATTTGGAAACGCGCCACTTCTGCGTGCGGTCTCTCTTCCATCTTTATAAACTATCGTTGTTGGGACACTTGCGATATTGTTTTCGTTTGCGAATTGTTCGCATTCGTCTATGTCGCATTTTTCTATTGCAAAATCGTTTGATAAATCGGATTGAACTTGGTCAAAAATTGGGGCGAACATTCTACATGGACCGCACCATGTCGCGGAAAAGTTTATTACTACTGGTTTATTTGATGTTTGAATTGTTTCTTTAAAATTTTTACTCATTTTGTTCCCTTTTAATTAATTTAAGTATACCCAATTTTTGGTGGTAGACAACTAAAATTGTTGGCGGTTATTGATAACCTTTTGCATCTAGTGTCAATGACAATACAGACGCCCTATATACGATGTTATACATGAAAATTCTTGTAGTAATCCGCAGATTGCGGCGACAACCTTTCGCGTTCATTGCTTGTTTAATGCGTGTGCATTCGGATAATACGACGGGAATAAATGTTAATGCAACCGCCGCCGTGATTGCGATGCGTCTGCCGAATAAGTTTTGCAATCCCCGTATAAATTTCAATTTTGGCATAGTTGTTGCGAATATAAATGTCATATGTGAGACCAAAAATAGTCGAGCCGAAATCAACAAAACATCGTTCCAATCCATGAAAAAATAATTGAATAGGGCAGTAGTAACAATAACAGGCGAAAAGAGCAGTAGACTCTTACATATTTTCAATAATCTTACGCGTAGGGCGAACATCAAAACGATTTGCACAAATGCAACAATACCCAGAGCAATCCACCATGGGATAAAGAAAATGCCGACGGAATAGGTAACAAATAACAAAATTAAGATAGTCCAAATCACAGATTAATCACCCTGCCTTTTGTTGATTCTGCGTTTATATTGGTCGCCAAAATTATTGTTATCCCTATGCCGTTTAATTCCCATAAAAGATCATAAATTTCTTGTTTGCCCTTTGTGTCTAACATCGCGGTGATTTCATCTGCTATAAGAATTTTGCAATTCATGGCGAGGACCCCGGCAATTGCAATACGTTGTTTTTGCCCGCCCGACAAATCGTATGTAGAATGGTTTTCAAATTCGGACATTCCCACTTTTTCTAGGGCATTCTTTATATGTGTTGCATGTTCTGCTTTGGGGATTTTTAAATTTTCCAAACCGAATGCGATATCGTCATATACCTTGTCGAATAATAAATTGTTTTCTGGGTTTTGGAAGATTATTGATGCATGTTTACGTAAATTTAAAAAATCTTTTTTTGATTTTGT
>Ga0131853_10002383_pt1 | contig 33561 bp, 26 predicted proteins | sample TergutLab28metaG_FD_92764 | JGI IMG/M metagenome (GOLD analysis project Ga0131853, IMG submission 92764) | Labiotermes labralis P1 segment gut microbial communities from Petit-Saut dam, French Guiana - Lab288 P1 (version 2) (version 2) | ecosystem: Host-associated > Arthropoda: Insects >... | reverse complement strand
TCCACGTGTGGATGGTTGTACAAATACAGGTTTATTAGAAATTGCGGGTGAGTTGAATCAAAAAGGGATCGAGACTGAGATTGTTCAAATTGGGAAAAAGCCTATTATTGGCTGTATCGCTTGTGGTGGGTGCCGAAAGGTGAAGCGTTGTGTGTTTGCTGAGGATGGAGTGAATCTGTTTTTGGATAAAGTGGAAGAGGTTGATGGTGTTGTTTTTGGAACGCCTGTTCATTATGCTGGTGTTTCAGGGGCGGTGAAGTCGTTTATGGATCGTGCTTTTTATGCGAATTCAGCTGCTTTTAGAGGGAAACCAGGGGCGATTATTGCTAGTTGTCGACGTGGAGGAGCAAGTAGCGCGCTCGATGGTCTTGGAAAATACTTATCCTATGCGGAAATGCCGATTGTATCTGGTAGATACTGGAATATGATTCACGGAAACACGCCTGAGGAAGTGAAGCAGGATTTAGAAGGGATGGAGAATTTGCGCTTTTTAGGCCGAAATATGGCTTGGTTAATTCAATGTATTGAGGCAGGGCGTCATGCAGGTATTGAAATGCCTGAATATGAAGTGAAAACTTGGACGAATTTTATTAGATAATGATTTTGAGTTAAAGGAGCGTGTCACATGATCATACCAGAGGATTCAAGACAAAATCTTTTCAAGTATCTAGGCAGTGAAGCTGATGTGTTTTTATCTAGAGTGGATGGTTTATTAAAGAAATACACAGTGCAATGGCAACTTTCAGAATTAGTGTTTATGCCTACAAACACAGTGAATTTACTTTTTTCTTGTCAATCAAGTATTTATGGTTTATGTGTTTTAAAAGTATGCATTCCAGGTCCAGAAGTTGCGACTGAAATCAACTGTTTACGTGCTTATGACGCTCAAGCTTATGTTAAGTTGTGGGATTATCATCTAGAAGACAATATTTTATTGTTAGAGCGTGTTATCCCAGGAAGTGAGTTGTGGGAAGTAAAGGATGATCAAGAGCGAGCAAGGTTATTTGCAAATACATTTAAAAATTTACAAATGATTTCGATCAAGCAAACAGAATATCCGACTTATCAAACATGGTTAGAAAAAGTTCGTAAAAATCTAGTTGACAAAGGTGATTTGGAAGAAGTTTTATTTTATCTTGATGAAGCGTTAAAAGTATATGAGGAATTGAAACGAGATTACCCCAATGATGTTTTATTACACGGTGATTTGCATCAAGAAAATCTGCTACTTAATGAGCAAAATAAGTATATCATCATTGATCCAAAAGGGGTTGTTGATATGCCTGTGATGGAAGTGGCACGATTTTTACTCAATGAAACGCCTTGTGAAGAGAAAGAACTGTGGGAAATGGTGGCGATTATCTCTAATGTGATTGAAATTCCAGAAATAGATATCATAAAAAGTCTATTTATCGATGCAACCTTATCAAACAGTTGGACATTAGAGGAGTATGTGTTGACAAGCGAAGCTTTTGAAAAAAACAAGCAAGAAGCACTCAGGAGTTGTCAATTCTTTTATCAATTTTTGAACAAAAGTAAATAGATTTAAATACTAAGGAGGCTAATCATCATGCAATATAGAACAGATAAAATTTCTGGTAACAAACTCTCAGCTCTAGGACTTGGCTGCATGCGTTTTCCGCGAGATAAAGCAGAAACAGAACGCATGATCTTAACTGCTATTAAAGGTGGCGTTAATTTTTTTGACACGGCCTACATTTACCCAGGTAGTGAAAAAACTTTAGGCGAAATTTTAGCAAAAAACAATGTTCGTAAAGAGATTTACCTTGCAACAAAAATGCCACTTTTGAAATGTAAAAAGTATGAAGATTTTGACCGCTTTTTTCACGAACAACTAGAAAGACTTAAAACAGACTATATTGACTATTATTTTTTACATAATATCACAAATTTTGCCCAATGGGAACAATATAAAGAAATAGGGCTCGAAAGGTGGATTTCCGAGAAAAAAGCTAATGGTCAAATTAAGCAGATAGGATTTTCATATCATGGTACAACTGGTGATTTCATTCAACTGATCGAAGACTACCCATGGGAATTTTGCATGATTCAGTATAATTATGCCGATGAAAACTACCAAGCTGGAAAAACGGGTTTAAAGGCTGCCGCTGCTAAGGGAATGCCAATTATGATCATGGAACCTTTGCTTGGTGGTCGTTTAGCAACAGGTTTACCAAAACAGGCAGTTCAGTTATTTGCTAAATATGATAAAGAACGCACCCCAGCAGAATGGGCATTTAGGTGGCTTTGGAATCAAGAAGAGGTAACAGTTGTTTTAAGTGGCATGAACAGTGAAAAAATCATGAATGCTAATTTGGAATCACTAGATAGATTTACACCTATAACCGAAGAAGAATTTGCCATTTATGATCAAGTGGTTGAAGAATTCAAGAAAGCTTACAAAATTAAGTGTACAGCTTGTGATTATTGTTTGCCTTGTCCAAAAGGAATTAACATTCCTGCTTGTTTTTCAGCCTATAACAATAGCTATAGTCAGGGATTTATTACAGGCATGACACTTTATCTCACCAGTACTTCAGTCATGTCTAAAGAACGACCTAGCCCAAATTTGTGTACACAATGCGGCGTATGTGAGCGAAACTGCCCACAAAATCTTAATATTCGTGAAGATTTGAAATTAGTAACCAAAAGATTTGAATCCTTACCTTTTAGAATAGGATTGAATATTGCAAGAAAAGTCATCACAAGATCATGACTTTATTATGGCAAATTCACGACTAGTTGTGAATTGAAAAAATCATTATTGATAAGAAGGCGGTTTAATTATGAAGTTAATGCTGAGATTAGTAAAAGCAGCAAAAAAATATTGGGGCTATTTAATTCTAACACTTGTGGCCATTGCTGGATTGATCATGGCACAACTATATGCACCATTGGTCGTTCGTCAATTGACTCAAATGGCTACAGATAGGGATCCACGTTTAGCGGATGAGGCTTTGCGAATGGGATTGATTTTAGCGGCTGTTTATTTTGGACAAGTGATATGTACTTATATTCGTTCTTACTACTCCCATGTGGCGGCTTGGTACTTTGTGGCAGATATGCAGAAAAAAGTTTATGAAAAATTGCAACAGTTATCAATGAAATTTTACCACGATAAGCAAACGGGAGAGTTGATGTCTCGCGTGATTAATGATACACGTCATATTGAATTATTAATTGCTCATGCTGTCCCAGATGTGATTGCGAATGTGGTGATTATCATCGGGGTGACTGTGATGCTCTTTGTTATTAATGCCCGCTTGGCGATGTTGAGTTTAATTGCGGTGCCGATTTTGCTTGTTTTATCGGTTGTTTTTGCGAAATTTGCTTTGCCAATTTTTCGTCGTGCTCAAGTCATTATGGGGGAGTTAAATGCCAACTTACAGGATAATTTATCGGGTATGAAAGAAATCCAAGTTTTTAATCAACATGAACAAGAAACTGAAAAAATTTCTAAAAGTGCTCGTGATCATGCAGTTGCTATTTTAGAAGCCTTACGTCTGAGTGCTGCTTATGGTGGGGCGGTTCAATATCTTTCTCAAATCGGGACAGTGATTGTCATTGCTTATGGTGGACATATGGCTTTGTATGGTTATGTCGATGTTGCTGATATCGTTGCTTTTATTATGTATTTAGCCATTTTTTATCAACCGATTAGTGCATTAGCACGCCTTAATGAGGATTTGCAAACTTCTATTGCTGGTGCAGAGCGTGTTTTTGAAGTGTTAGATGAAGATGAAGATGTGAAAGAAAAAGAAGATGCCTATAATTTACAGGATGTTAAAGGTCATATTCAATATCAGAATGTTGGCTTCCACTATGTAGAGGGTAATGAAGTATTGAAAAATATTAATGTTGAAATTAAGCCGGGAGAAGTTGTTGCGGTTGTTGGACCAACAGGTGTTGGAAAAACGACATTTGTTAATTTATTAAATCGTTTCTATGATCCGACAGAAGGTGCCATTCTTGTAGATGGACATGATTTGCGAGATGTATCGTTGAAAAGTTTACGCGATTCTATGAGCAATGTGATGCAAGATGTCTTTTTGTTCAATGATACACTGGCTGAAAATATTGCTTATGGAAAAACAGATGCCACTCAAGAGGAAGTGATTGAAGCTTCAAAACTTGCTCGTGCAGATGATTTTATTGCTGAATTGGATGAAGGCTATGAGACAGTAGTCGGAGAGCGTGGCATGCGCCTTTCAGGTGGACAGAAGCAACGGGTTTCTATTGCAAGAGCCGTCCTGCGAAACCGTCCAATTTTAGTACTTGATGAAGCAACGGCTGCAGTAGATGTTGAAACAGAAAAGCAAATTCGTGAAGCACTTGATGGTGTGATGAAAAATCGGACTACAGTCATTATTGCCCATCGATTATCCACTATTAAAAAAGCCAATAAAATCATTGTGTTAAAAGATGGTCAAATCGAAGACATGGGTACGCACGATGAACTAGTCGCCCGCGATGGACTTTACGCCCATATGACTGAGATCAATATGCATGCCTAATAAATTAGACAGCCTAATTAAATTATGCATGCTTGATTTAAGGTACCTAATTAATTAGATAGCCTTAAACTTTAAGCGAGCTTAATCATATTTCCCCCAAAAATTCATACACTTAGAATAAGTGTATACACTTCTGAAAAGTGTAGTAATGGGGGTTTTTTGATGGGTGTAATAGATAAAATTGAAGATTTAGTTTTCCAAGCAAGGGCATTGGCAAGTGTAGAAATTATAAAAAACAGGATGGTCATTCTCAAAATGCGTTGTGACATTGAGTATTTGTCAGAAGACGCATGTAAATTACGTTGCGGTCAAGGAGTTTCTTATAAAATCGTAGGAGAAAATTTACAAGTAAAAGAATATGGGGATAATTATGTAAAAGTTGAAGGCTCCCGAGTGACAGGCTTTTTGATTGAGGGGAGCAAAGGGGGAACATCAGATGAATAACAGTTGGTTACAATTTCTTATTCCAAAAATTCAAATTCAAGTTGACAGTTTGGCAGAAGTATCGCGTCTTCGTGCTGAAAAGGTAAAAATTTATCGTGTGAAGCGAGTAGAAGATGGGTATATTATTACCATTCGCCGTAGTGTTATCGGTGATGCGCCCATTGTAGGACGTCAGTCGATCTACACACCCCTTACTAGATTTGTCTTGCCTGTTGCTTTTTTATGGGCAATGCTATTAGTCGCCATTCAATTTGTTACCATCGACTACGAAATTAGAGGCAACTTGATTCATGAAGATATCCAAATGGTTAATGCTTTAATCGAACCACATTTTGTTGACGTTGGACCCTTTGCTTTTTTCCGTGGCAACAATGATGAACTAGCAGAAGAATTAGCTGCAGCTTTCCATGATTATATCTGGATAGATATTCAAACTGTTGGCAGTCGCCTATTTATCGATATTTTTGACACACAAGTCACCGAAACAGATGCAGGTCATCCTTTAGTAGACACCCTCTATGCGAAAGCAAGTGGTGTCATCACAAATATCAATGTCAGTGGATGTCGTGTATTAGTCGAAATTGACCAAGTAGTATACCTTGGCATGCCTTTAATCACCTGCTATACACCGACAGGATTTGGTACAGATGTTGTCCCCATTGAAGGATTTGCTGCCGGTTCCATATATGCAGATGTTTGGTATGAAGTTGAAATTCAATTTCCCCGTGAATATGGCGTGAGGATGGTCACTGGGAGTAGTCGTAGCAACTTATTTTTAAACTTTGGTGAAAACAATCAACTAAGAATTTGGGGCACTGAGGTACCATACGAGGACTTTGACACTCGAAATCGCATCTTTAATCCACTAGGAATATTTAATATTTCCCTGATTACACTAGAACGCGTGCATTATTACGAAAAAAGTGATATAATATTAAAGAACGAAGTGGAGAACATTCGCAAAAGAGCAGATGTTTTGGTGGAAAACCAACTAAAAGAATTGATTTTGGGTGAATTTGAACTGATTGAACTGCAATTTCTATCCCTTGAAGAAATCGACGGAATGGTAAAAATGACCTATCACGCCACAGTTAATGAAGATATTGCGAACTAAAAGAACAAGTTCCAGGAGGCTAAACTTTGACAAAAATTACAATTGACGACACAACAGTTGGGGAATTAAACGAAATATTTGGTGCAGGTGAAGAATACCTGGCACTATTAGAATCCCATTTCGGAACAGAAATGGTCTTAAGAGGCAATGAATTACACATTTTCGGTGACACAACCCTAAAAACAGAGATTATCCCCATTGTTGAATCCTTACGTCAACTTTACAAAAAAGGACAAACCATCGCAAGCAATGACATCACTTACTTACTAAGAGCAAGCAAAGAACAAACAAATACCAACGCCACAGAACAAAAACTAAAAGAAGTCATTAATGCCCGTACAGAAATCACAAAAACCCAAAAAGGGAAATCAATTTACGCAAAAACTTTGAATCAGAGAGAGTACTTCGCTAAAATAATGAATAGTGACCTTGTATTCGGCATCGGACCAGCAGGCTGTGGAAAAACTTACCTAGCAGTTATCATCGGCGTAATGTTACTTAAAAAAGGTGAAATTGAGCGAATTGTCATCACGCGACCAGTAGTAGAAGCAGGGGAAAGCCTAGGCTTCTTGCCAGGTGACCTGAAAGAAAAAGTCGATCCTTACTTGCGACCTTTATACGATGCTTTTCATGACGTATTGGGCATTGAAGTCACAGAAAAAATGGTTGGCCGTGGGCAAATTGAAATTGCACCACTTGCCTATATGCGCGGACGTACCCTAGAAAATGCTTATGTCGTTCTAGATGAGGCACAAAACACCACCAAAGAACAAATGAAGATGTTTTTGACACGACTAGGCGAAAATTCAAAAATGATTGTTACAGGAGATGTGACTCAGATTGACTTGCCTAAAAGAATAACAAGTGGACTCGTTCATGTTTCACAAGTATTAAAAGACGTAGAAGGCATCGAATTCGTAAAATTTGACACCATTGATGTCGTGCGACATCCGCTAGTTCAAAAAATCATCGAACGTTACACGACTGCCGATGCAGAAGACAATGATTATCAGGGAAACACAGGAAGATTTAAAAGACAATAAATGGGTGAAGAAAATGGCAATGGAAATTTTATTTTATAACGAAACAGATGCAGATGTAGAAGTATACGAAGCAGTGATTCAAGATATCATCCAAGAAGCCGTTAAATACGAAGGGCTAACTGGTCGGCTTACATGTAATTATATTTTTGTCGATAATAAAAAAATCAAAGAAATGAATGCACACTATCGTGGAAAAGACGACGCCACTGATGTCTTAACTTTTGAAGCCAGTGATGACCCACTTTTTGGCATCCGAAAAAGCTTAGGAGATGTCTTCATTTCCATTGATAAAATGATAGAGCAAGCCTATGAATATGGACATGGAGAAGTAAGAGAAATGTCCTTTTTGGCTGTCCACGGCTTTTTACATTTACTAGGTTATGATCATCTGGACGAGAAAAGCGAAAAAGAAATGTTCACAAAGCAGGAGGCTATTTTAAATGCAAGAGATATCCGACGCTAAAGAAAAACACACGTTTAAAGCCTTAAAAAAATCCTTTAAATATGCATTAAGCGGTATTTTTACTGCTCTTAAAATCTGTCGCAATTTAAAAATTCACTACTTATTTGCCATCATTGCCATTGTTGCAGGCTTTCTCTTCAACATTACAAAAATAGAATTTATCGCTATTTTATTGGCAATTACCTTAGTTGTAACCCTTGAGATGATGAATACCGCCATTGAAAAAGTAGTCGACTTATTAACTGAAAAATATCACATTTTAGCTTTGATTGCCAAAGATGTAGCTGCGGGGGCTGTTTTAATTGCCTCAGTGAGTGCATTTGTAATTGGAGCTTTAATCTTCGGCCCCCACCTACTTGCCTTAATACGATAAAAAACCGCCATTTAATACCAAATAATTGGATTTTTAATGGCGGTTTGCCTTTTTTTTCGCAAAAAAGAATAATATCTGCAATAAAATATTGACATTTGTAGAAAAATGCCGTATCATTTATATAGTCAATTTTAAAAGCACAGTTAAATTGGCCTTTAGCTGCGCTCATTGATGAAAAAAAACAATACAATAGAAAAAATATACAAGACACATATTTTTTTCTACAACTTGCATTATACATCAAATTCAACGGGTTGTCAATGCTTTGTAGAAAAAAAGATTAGTCAAAAGGAGAATGATGCCCGTGGCCGTAGAAAAAGTAGAATCAGATTTAGTTGTAAGGATAAGAAATCTATGTAAAGAGCATGGCATTTCAATGAGAAGACTTGAAAGAGACAATGAATTCGGAAACGGACTTGTTTCAAAATGGTCTCATTCATCACCAAGTGTCGCTTACTTGCAAAAAGTTGCTGTATACTTTGGTGTAAGTATCAATTACCTACTTGGAGAAAAAGAAGTAGAAGATACAGGAAGCAAATATGTTTTCCCACATAACATCGTTGCAGAAGCCCGTGCTGAATACAGCGTTGAAGCTGAAAAAGAGCGCATTAAAGGAACGCATCAAAAACTTGACATACAACAAATGTTGAAATACTTAGTAAAAGTAACCAATGATGGTTCAAAAGAAATTCTTTACAAAGGACGCCCATTAACCAAACAAGAAATGCGCGAACTAAAAAGTACCTTAAAGCAAACAGCTGAAGCGTGCAAAGTATTCGATCGAAAGCAAATCAAAAAATAGCAAATCAAAAAATAATTTTTAGAGCTCGAAAATCAGAGCTCTTTTTTACTGCAATCCCATCAAATAAACCGCCAAGGCCCCCAAAGATATAAAAGGAGCAAAAGGAATAGCTTTATTCTTACCAATCACCAAAATATAAATCAACGCCACACCACTAGAAATAAGAATAGCTAAAAAGAGCTCTTGCAAAGACAATACTAAACCAATCACAAAATAAAGCTTGATATCTCCACCACCGATGGTTTCCCTTTTAAAGAGAACTTTCCCTAACAAAGAAGTGCCATAAAAAAATAGAAAACCAACCAACCCAGTTATCACATTTCCACCTGTAAGCAAAAATCCAATCGCAAAGACAATCAGCACTTTATTCGGAATGAGTTGATAATAAATATCTGTTAGAGTGACCATCAAGAGCAACGCCATCACGAACCATGCTTGTATGAGTTCCGAAAAGAAAAGCCCAGAAGGGGGAACCTCAAGAAAGAAAAGGGGTACAACAAACAGGAAGCCCCCGACCACTTCGACTAAAAAATAAATGGGTGAAATTTTCACACGACAAAACCTACAACGCCCTGATTGCAAGAGAAATGAGAAGATTGGAACCAATTCTCTGGGGGTGAGTGTGGTTTGACAATGGGGGCAAGCAGATCTACGCAACCACCAATTCTCCTTAATTGGAATTGATTTTGCAACAACATTTAAAAATGATGCCATGATTGAACCGACTGCGAATACTAATAGATAAATTTGCATAAGATCACCTCTTTAAAAAAGTACCCCCTACTATAGATATACGCACAAAAGCGTTGAAATCACTTGTGAAAGATGTGATAAAATAGCACTTCTAACTAAAAAGCGTTATTATGGGCAAATTTTCTTTAAATGTGCTACCGGTGTGCTATAGGAATAAAATGAATTTAAAAAAATTTTAAAAACCTCTGTCTTTTGAAGTCGAACTGTGTTATAATTTTAAGCAACGTTGTGAATTTTGGAGGAAGAGATTTTATGAAACTTGTAAATAAGGCTTTAAAATTGTTTTTGGCATTACTCATGGTGGGCGTGTCCCTGGCTACTCCATTAACTGTTTATGGTGAAGAAACTGATCCATATGAAAGCTACGCGCCTTTTGAAGATGACTTAGATGGATATCTGGATGATTTAGATGACGATTTTGACATTGACATCATTGGAAATTTAGACGATTACGATTTAGATGAGAATTTTGACGATGATACGCATCACGCACAAGTCGACTACTACAACGCAAGAAGCGATCAACCCATTCCAGCAATAGAAGGGTATGTTCCTGAAATGTTTTTTGTGGACGACATGCTTTTAGACATTGAAGAAGATGAAATATTTGAATCTATTATGCCACTTACAGAAAGAACTGGTGGTGTAGGCTCTGGTTTGGTACAATTTGTACTTGAGCCAGTACAATCAAGTTTACCATCTGGCGTGACCATGGCCCAAGCAAGAGCAGCAGCCTTTAATGCACGAACTGTCTACCATCCATTATTTGCTACTGCTGGTGCTGGAAATAACAATACTGCAACAAGTGTTAACGGTAGATATGGCCGTGATGCATTATTTTTAGGCACTTCTGCAAATGGAAACAGATATCGTGTCTTAATTGCAGGCTTTGAAGGCTATGTTAACCGTGTAGGACATCGTCGCACCATCACTGTTCCCGTCAATGGTACCAATCGCACCTTTGATGTAACAGCTAATGCTGTTTTTGTTCCTTTTGGCAATTATCCAAGTGCTGGTTCAGGAAATGTCCAATCAGTCTCTCACTACGTTAACCGCAATGGAGAATTATTTAGATATCTAACCAATAACGCCTCGACATCAGGCGGATTTATTCGATTTCTAACAGGACCAGCCCCAAGTTGGATGAGTCAAAATGTCAGATATTACAGTTTCGATGGTGTTTATTTCTACCGTAACCCACGCAACATTCGTGTCAATGGAAGTGGCGCAGTTAATGCCAACAATCCTTTCTTTAATTATTTCCAATATTTGTCATTCAGAGCACCGTCAACAGTAACGGCAGCTCAATTAAATACTTTCTTAAATAATTCCAACAACAACGCCAGCTGGCATTCAATTAACACATCAAACAGTGTCATGAGAAATCAAGGGAATGCCTTTATCAATGCGCAAAACCGTTATGGCATCAATGCTTTATTAATGTATGCAAAAGCCATGCATGAGAGCGCAGGTGGAACTAGTTCAATTGCACTGAACAATAACAATCTTTTCGGACAAGGTGCTGTTGATGCAACGCCTGGAGCCAGTGCTTGGCATTTTGATACACCAGCAGCCTCTATCAGCAATCTGGCAGATGGATGGCTATCTCGCGGCTATTTATGGCCATCAGACTGGCGTTATGAAGGACCTCATGTGGGGCATAAAGGTAGCGGGATGAATAGACGTTATGCAACCGATCCTTACTGGGGACAAAAAATCGCCGGTTGGGCCTTTAGAATTGACCGCTCTCGACCTGCAAATAGCAGAGATATCAACCGTGAGCAAATCGCCGTCAGACGAAACACTTCATCAGTTAATGTAGCAAATGCTTCTGGAACAACCCTGTATACAGCAAATCCAAGACAAGGACGCTACTTCCCATTCTTAGTAACAGGAACTGCAAGCAATAACAGACTACGCATTACAACCGATTCAGCCATTGTCAATGGTGTACCAAACCGCACTGCAAGATTTGACCGCAGCACAGCAGTCGGCTATATTCCAAATACCAATGTCTGGCTAACAGGGGCAACTCAACCAGGCCAAGGTTCTCCACCACCAATTACTAATCATGAGATTACAAGTATGTCGCAAACTGGGGTTACACGGCGAACTGCAACATTTAGAACTGAACCAAGTTCGAATAGTACACTTATTCGAAATGTAAATGGAAGTACGAATGTACGAATTACAGGTCGAACAGGTTCATGGTATCGTGTTGTTGTTGATGAAACAACTGGCTTCATTAGGCAAAATGCAGTAGCACGGACACGACAAGATGCTGTAGTTGCTACTGATAATGCTCATATTCGTGCAGGACGTGGTACCAATTACACGAGCTTAACACGAGTGCCGAGAGGGCAGCGTTTGACTATTTCAAGGCGAACTGCTAACTGGTCACGTGTTACTATTGGTGGTCAGACTGGATGGATTCGAAACAGAGATTTGCATACCGAAAATGCTATGCGTCCAGGGCGTACAACAACAAACAACGTTACGGTTCATAGTAGCCCACGTGCAGATGCGACTATCCGTCACACATTACCAAACAATACGTCCCTAGTGATTATGCAACGTACTACTGATGGATGGTCACAAATTCGCATTCAGCACGAAGGTGGAACAATGCATGGTTGGGTGCGTACGAACCAAATAGAAAGGCGAAATATGACGCGTCGTACCGCTAGAGATGGTGCCTTAAGAAGCGGACCAGGTTCAGGCTATCAACGTTTACGAACTGTTCCAAGAAATATAAATGTAACAATCAGGTCACGTGTAGGAAATTGGTATCATGTCCATTACGAAGTTGGTGGACGTCGTCAATATGGCTGGATATCTCGAACGCGTCTACTGCCGTTACAATTACCATAAAAGATATGATAAAATAACTTGAAATGAGGAATTGAAATGGATAGTAATTACAAGACAAATCTTAGGGGGAAAATCATCTGCATATTTTTGGCTATGATGATGATTTTACAAGTTCCTGTTGGGGTGATTGCAACAGATATAAATAATTTCAATGAAGCTGACTACAACTATCAATACATTGATTTAGATTTAGAAGATGATAATAATGAGCTAGAGAATGACTTTAACCTAGGAAATGATATTGATTCAGAAATTGACTTGGATTTAGAAAATGATTCAGATTTAGAAGATGACATGGACTTAGAAGAAAGTTCTGTTCCAGAAGATGACTCAAACTTAGAAATTGATTTAGAGAATGAAATTGATGAGGATGAGGATCTTGATCTTCTAACTCGTACCTCTGGTCAAAATATCACAACTGTAAGGCGAACAGGTGTTACAAATAGAAGTGCTGCGTTTCGTCGTGGAGCTGGGTCTAATTATGATTTGATTCGGAATTTGAATGGAAGCACTGATGTACTTATTACTGGACAAATTGGTTCATGGTATCGTATAAATATAAATGGAACTGTTGGGTTTGTTAGTCGAGTGGCAGTTTCGTATACGCGTCAAAATGCTGTAGTTGCAACGAACAATGCGCATGTTCGTGCTGGTCGTTCTACCAGTCATAACAGTTTGACGACAGTTGCAGCTGGAACGCGTGTAATAGTTGCAAGGCGTACTGAAACATGGTCACGAATTACTGTAAATGGCCATACAGGTTGGATTCGTAATAGTGATTTATACACTGACAATGCTATGCGTGCTGGGAGAACAACTGTGAATAATATAACTGTTCATAGTAGTCCACGTGCAGATGCAACAGTTCGCCATCGTTTGCATAACAACACACGTTTGATGATTGTTCAACGTACAGATGATGGTTGGTCACAAGTTCGTATTCAGCATGAAAATGGAACAATGCACGGTTGGGTGCGCACAAATCAAATAGAGAATCGAAATTATAGTCGTACGACTCGTAGAGAAGGGGCATTAAGAAGAGGTCCGGCTTCAACTTACGGGCGTATACGAACAGTTCCAAGGAATACAAGTGTCGCAGTAAGAGCTCGTGTCGGGAATTGGTATCAGGTGCACTTCACAATTGGTGGACAGAGACAATATGGTTGGTTATCTCGTAATTGCTTGCCAAGATTGCCACTAGGAGTAAATGTAGGTGCTGCTGGACTTAATCCAACTGGAGGTGCCACTTATGGAGATGCACAGTTAAGAAGAGGTGCAGGAACCAATTATGGAGTTATTAGAACCATTCCTGATTTAACTTCAGTTAGTATTAGAAGAAGGTCAGGCGTTTGGTTACAAGTTACTTATAGTGGAGATACAGGTTGGGTTCATCATGATTCAATTCGAATTTCAGCACTAGGTTCAGTGATTAGAACAAACAGTGGACGTACAAATACTGCAACTGATTTGAGGAGAGGGGCAGGGAATAGCTATGGTGTTATTCGTCGTTTGAATAACAATGCAAACGTAACTGTCTTGCGACAATCAGGTGCTTGGCTACAAGTAAGAGCAGGTGATGATGAAGGTTGGGTAAGAGAATACCATGTCAATTCGACTATGAGTGGAACAACAAGTATTTCATCACAACTTCGAAACGGACCAGGAACTAATTATTCGGGCGTACATAGATTGCCAAGTGGTGTTAATGTAACCATTTTGCGTCAGCGTGGACAATGGTTAAATATTAGGGCTGAGGGTCGAACAGGTTGGGTTCCTATGCTACATGTTAATCTGAGACAATTTGAAGCAAGTGTTCCAGGTGTGACCAACAGAATCGGAAGTCAAGTGAATACGGTAGATGTTTCAAACGAATCAGGTCTAAGATTGGTTGTTCCAGCGAGAAGAACCCTTGGAGTAGGCTTAGGATTTGACTTTTTAGAAGGTATTCGAGTAGAGCATGTTGCATCAAACGGAACAATTACTAATGTCCCAATTACTTGGCATGAATCAAGTTGGACATGGCGTTTTACGCATAATGATACGACATTTACAGTTGAGTTTGAAGGAATGTTGGATAATCTAACTCCTGGAACCTACGAACGAGCTGTGATTGTAAGACGTGGAAATTCTATTCGAGCTAGAGCAGAGCAAGTAGTAGTAGTAAGATAACCAGATGAAAGAAAACCTAGGTGAAAACCTAGGTTTTCGAATATTTAGATCTAAGGCATTTACAAACCCCTTATATTCTGATAAAATATGAGAGGTTGTTCCTTATATTATTGGGGTGTAAGGACATAATACAAAAGAGAAGTATAAAATTGGAGTGTTTAATTTATGAGACGAGTCATCACTTACGGAACCTTTGACTTATTACATTATGGTCATATTAACTTGTTAAAAAGAGCTAAGGCACACGGTGACTATTTAGTTGTTGTGCTATCTACCGACGAGTTTAACTGGGGTAGTAAACAAAAGAAGTGTTATTTTGAGTATGAAAAAAGAAAACAATTATTAGAAGCCATTCGCTATGTGGATTTGGTTATTCCAGAACATAATTGGGAGCAGAAAATATCAGATATTGAACAGTATCACATTGATGTTTTCGTCATGGGTGATGATTGGGAAGGCAAATTTGATTTTATTAAAGAAGAAACGAATGCAGAAGTGGTTTACCTTTCAAGAACACCTGAAATCTCGACTTCACAAATAAAGAGTGATTTAACCTCAAAAACGTAATTCGAGCTATTTGTTTATTTTGAATTAACAATAAAGGATTAAAATGTGTTTAAGCTACAATGATGGAGGTGTGATTTGCTTTGGAAAGAGAACTAAAAGTTTCTGCTAGATACGTAACGAAGAAATATGAAATAAACAAGAAAAAAAGTAAAAAAACTTCTGTTGAAAATGAAGTGATAAGGAGAGATTTTTGGGCATTACGAGGTGTCAATTTTGAAGTTTTTTCCGGTGAAGCGGTCGGTTTAGTTGGTACTAATGGTTCTGGAAAATCTACTTTATCTAATATTATTGCCGGTGTAACAAAGCCTACTACTGGTGAAATTATAATAAACGGAAAAACCTCTATCATTGCTATCGGAACTGGATTGAAAAAAGAATTAACAGGGAGACAAAACATTAAACTTAAATGCCTTCTTTCAGGAATGAGTATGAAAGAAATTGACGACGTAACGGAGGACATTATTGCTTTTGCAGATTTAGATGATTTCATTGATCAACCGCTGAAAAATTATTCAAGTGGGATGAAATCACGACTTGGTTTTGCTATATCTGTTCATAATGACCCAGATATTTTAATTATTGATGAAGCCTTATCTGTAGGCGATGATACCTTTTATCAACGTTGCGTAGATAAAATTTTCGAGTTTAAAGCGCAAGGGAAGACAATATTCTTTGTCAGTCATTCATCGAAGCAGATTAGAAAACTTTGTGATAAAGCACTTTGGCTTCACGAAGGTGCAATGAAACAATTTGGTCCAGCTGAAGAAGTTGTGGGTGCCTACAAAAAGTATGTTAGATGGTACAAAGCATTACCGAGAAAAGAACAAAAGCAACACAAAAAAGAAAGAAAACAAGAGCGGAAAACTTTCACTATTGACGACTACTATGAACAAGCTGTAACAGAGCAATTTAATCCTATCTCTGAGGAAATGCATGATTTATTCTATCCAGTACAATTAAAGACTGAAAAATTAGATGTTTTTAACAAAATTGTAATATTTGTTATGTTAGTGGCATTAATCAGTATTCTCATTTACTATGTACCAAGCCGTTCAATTTTCGAAATTATTTCGAGTTAATTATACAAGAAAGGACCAATATGCTGTGTTAAAGATTAGAAAAATTTTAAAAGAAGTCATGACCCATTTAGCGTTGATTTGGACAGTAGCTAGATATAATAATAAAGCTACTTTTCAAGGACATTATTTCGGGATCGCATGGGAAATTATCAATCCATTAATTCAAATCTCACTATACTTTTTTGTATTCGGTGCTATTCGGGATAATAATTTAGTGAGAATAGAGTTTGCAGGCAATTCTATTAGTATTCAATTCCTGCCATGGATGCTAGTTGGAATGGCAGCTTGGATGTTTATGAATAGAGCAACCCTGAGTGCGAGTCAAAGTGTTCAGAAAAAAATTGGTCTTGTGTCAAAAATGCAATTTCCAATTAGTATTTTGCCTGCAATGGATGTAGCAGCTAAATTAGTTGCTTATTTTATCACAACTTTAATCGTTATTGCTATCATCATTATTGCATTTAGTTTTACACCTACTATTTTTTGGTTACAATATTTTTACTATTTGATTGCCATGCTAATCTTCGTTTATTTCTTTGCCTTGCTTAATTCAACGCTTACGATTATGTTTCGTGATTATCATCAAATTTTGAAACCGATTATGCAACTTTTTTTCTGGTTTTCAGGTGTTATTTGGCGCGTACATGAAATGAGAAGCATTCCGAACTGGCTTGTAAGATTGATGGATCTTAACCCATTTTCTTATATTCTTACTGGATTTAGATATACGTTTTTTAGTCAAGCATTCTTTTGGGAACATTGGGAAACAACTGTCTTTTTTTGGTTATTAATTCTAGTGCTTGCTATAGTGTCATCGCATTTGCATTTGAAACTGCGTTCAAAGTTTATTGATTTAGTCTAAATTGATTGTATGACCGTGTTTGAAAGAAAATTAAGAGAGAATAGGAGGATTTTTATATGTACAATGTCAAATTGGAAGAATTTTGTGAAAGATTTAATCTAGGTAAAATTATCGACTCGGAATTGTTTCCAATTGGGATGGCCAACAAGACATATCGAGTTGAAACAGACCAAGGAAAATATGTAATAAAAGCAATTAATCCTACACGTGTTAATACAGAAAAAAAATTGAAGCGACTTGTTATTTCTGAAAACATTGCAGAAATTGCGAGTAAAAATGGTGTTCCAAGCGTATTAGTTAAACGCATTAAAGGGGAAATTATTACTGAGTTTCTCGATCAGCATTATATGGTATTTGACTTTTTTGATGGTGAAGTTATTCATCTAAATAAGATTACCACATTGCATTGTTTTAAAGCAGGAAAATTATTGGCTTCTTTGCATTCTATTAACTTTAAGGGGGTTTCAAAACGGGATATTCAAAAGTGTAATTATGGAAAAAGAATGGATAGCAAGATTGACTGGAATTATTATTTTCAAGAAGTTTCGAAAATATCACCTAAATGGCTAAATCTTTTAGAAGAAAATTTGTCTCTTTTAAATAAAATGTTTGACCTATCTTACGATGTCCATATTAACTTTACTCCTCAGGATAAAGTTGTTTCTCATGGCGATGTTTCAAACTTAAACATAATGTGGCGTGAGAATATGCCTTATTTTCTTGATTGGGAGACAAGTGGTTACATTGATGCAACATATGAATGTATGTATGCTGCGATCAGATTTTCAAGTCAAAAAAATCCACAGGATAATAAAAAAAGAATGTTGAATATGGATAAAATATATGCTTTTTTTGAGGGTTATAATGAGAAACGGGATTTAAAAACTGAGGATCTAGATGTTGCGCTTTATATGATTTATTATAAGCGATTAAGTATTTTACAAAGTCATTTTCAAAAATATATTAATGCAACTGAAGATTCGCAACGAAAACATTCTGAGCGTATTATTATCCCGTTCTTAGAATTGCTTAAATCTTTTGAAGAGCTTGAAAACCAACTTGGAGATATCAAAGAAAAGATTAGGTATTTTCAGATGAAGAAGGAACTTAAAGAAGGTTTTGTTAATGAGATAAAAGAAGAAATCAAGAAAGAGATACTTGAAGAACTGGCACTCGGACAAAAATCGAAATTTTCATTTAAGTCGTTGTTTCGATGAATGCAAGTTTGGTTTTTATATTAAATACATGGAGGTGGTTTTATGTTGAAATTGCGCAAGAAGCAATCAAATGAGCCGAAACGTTTATTACGTGTATCGCAAAAAGAACAAATGTTAATCATCGAGGGTGTTTATGATAGTGCTGATAGCGAGGTTTTTGATATCACACTTCTAAATCACCTAGATGGTTCTGAAATTTATAGGCAACCTAATCAAGGAAACGGAAATCGATTTCTTTTCGAAATTGATACTACCATATTATTTCACCAATGCTTTTTGTCAGAAAAAATTCAATTGAATTGGTTTTTTGAAGTTAAAAGTATCAATGAAAATATAATTGAGCCTGTTCGACTGGGAAAATTTATTAGTACAGAGGAATCAAAGCTGAGATTTTTTGACTCAAATTCAAATTATTTAATTAGCTATACAACTGCACTTGGAAATCTTTCTTTAATGTTTAATAATGAGCCTTCAGTAAATATCTCTACTCATATTGAAAATTTTAGTGAGACAAAGCATCGAATTACTGTTTCTGGAAAATTAGATGCAAAACATTTTATTCTCGAAAAAGGAGAAGTTGTTTTAAAAGGACGGCAAAATGAGTTTGAATTTTCATTTCCAGTGCTATTTGAACATGATGATAGTGAAAAAGTAAAGAATTTTGGTTTGAATTCTTATCAGTATAAATTTGACCTGAATTTTGGAAATTTTTATTTGCATGAAGATATATATGATGCTTACTTACGGATCACGGAAAAAGACAGCGAAAGAGAATTACTTGTGCGTATTGGAAATCCACGAATAAAGGCAAGATACAAGCTAAAAGAAAGTCATTCTTATTGTGATGATTTTGTCTCTATTGTAACGCCTTATTACACGTTTAAAAGACTTAATCTTTCTTTCGAAGTTTTCGAGCTAGAAAGGAACGCTTTTTTTTATTTACAACAGCAGTACAAATTTTCTGGTATTAAATTTGTATTTCGTAAAAAGGAAGACATTTGGTTAGTTGGAGAGCGTCCATACAAGGCTCAAGATACAGGTTATTATTTTTTTAAATATATGAGAGAAAATCATCCCGAAAAGCAAGTTTATTATGTCATTGATGAAAATTCTCCTGAATTTAAGAATGTTGCACCATTAGGGAATATCCTTAATTTTAAATCGAAAGAACATATCAAGTATTCATTACTCGCAACAAAATTCATTGGCTCGCATCATGCTGATTATTTGTTTCCTTTGCGCACAAAAAAATTTAAGAAAAAAGTCAAGGGAATTAAAGTCTTTCTTCAACATGGTGTTATGGGAACAAAAAATATGGTTGCAAACTACGGAAAGAAGTCTCTATCATTTAACACAGATGCTTTCATAGTTAGTTCAGAGTTTGAAAAAGAGATGATAGTAACTGATTTTGGATATGAAAATAATGAAGTCTTTGTAACTGGACTTTCTAGATTTGATTCTTTGTTGAAAAATGATGTCAAAATAGAGAAGCAAATTTTAATCATCCCAACATGGCGTGATTGGATAACCAATGGGGAGAGATTTTTGATCAGTGAATATTATGAAAAATATAAAGAATTAATTCATCATCCTCATCTTCATGATCTTGCCAGACAATTTGGCTTTTCTATTTTATTGTGTTTACACCCAAATATGCAGCAATTTTCAAGTGAATTCAAGGATACACCAGTGAAAGTTATTAATCAAGGAGAAGTGGATGTTCAATTGTTAATGAAACAGAGTTCTTTATTAATTACAGATTATTCTAGTGTTGGTTTTGATTTTAGCTTTTTACATCGCCCTATTATCTATTATCAATTTGATAGAAAAAGATTTATTGGAAAATATCCTTCTCATTTGAATCTAGATAATGATTTGCCAGGAGATATTGTTTTTAATGTCGATAATCTATTGGAAGAGTTGGAGTACTATTGTAAAAATCAATTTAAAATGCGAGAAATTAATAGGCTTAAATCAGAGAAATTTTTGGAGCATCGAGATCTGAACTCATCTGAAAGAATTTATTATGTTGTGAAAAATCTGAGAAGAAAGCCGCTTACTATAGGAAGACTTCTGAATCATAGCTTCATGCTTGATCTTTCTAATAAATTTAGGAGAAGTCGCTATTATTTTCCTATGATAAAAGTGATGTACCGACTATTGAAAATCATTTTGCCTATAGATAAAAGCTTAATTTTATTTGAAAGTGGTATCGGAAAGCAGTATGCTGATAGTCCACGATATATTTATGAAGAAATCGTGAAAAGAGAATTGCCTTATAAGAAAATTTGGGTGTATAATGGGAATATTCGCTTTAAAGATGAAGGAACAAAAGTGATTAAGCGATTAAGTCCACAATACTATTATTATTTAGCTAAGTCTGGGTATTGGGTGAATAATCAGAATTTTCCGACGTATATTTCCAAAAGAAAAAGAACAACTTATTTGCAGACATGGCATGGTACGCCACTAAAGAGAATGCTTTTTGATATTGACAATATCCAAGGACGTGATGAAACTTACCTAACTAGAGTTTACCAAGCAACTAAAAATTGGGATTATCTTATCTCGCCTAGTGAGTATGCAACTAATGCGTTTAGAAGTGCATTTAGATACGAGAAAGAAATACTTGAATTGGGATATCCTCGCAATGATATTTTTTATCGTGCAGAAAAAGAAGAAGTTTATAACCAAGTTAAAAGAAAATTCAATATACCTAAGGGAAAAAAAGTTATTCTGTACGCACCAACTTTTAGAGATAATGAAGTTAATGGAAATAGTCAATTTCAGATCCAGCTAGACTTGCACGATATAAAAGAAAAACTCGGTGATGAATACGTGCTTCTTTTAAGATTGCATGTTGTTGTAAAGAGTAAAATTAAAATTGATGAAGAGCTATCAGATTTTGCAATTAATGTCTCTAGCTACTCTGAAATTCAAGATTTGTATTTGATAAGTGATATTCTAATCACTGATTATTCATCCGTATTTTTTGATTTTGCAAATACATCAAAGCCGATTCTCTTTTTCACTTATGACTTAGACCTGTATAAAAATGAAATTCGTGGATTTTATATGGATTTTGAAAAAGAGGCACCTGGGCCATTACTAGAGACTTCTGAAGAAGTTGTAGATGCTATTTTTAATATTGAAAAAATCGAAGTAGCTTATAGTCAAAAATATATTGAGTTTAAAGAAAAATTCTGCTATCTGGAAGATGGTAAAGCCTCAGAACGTGTGGTAGATGCAATTTTTGATAAGAATTATTAGTGCTCTGCTCTAAAAAATTAGCTTCAAAATTTAAAAGGAGTGTTCTGGATAGGACTCGTGAATTATCGTTGTTAATTGTCTGAAAATGTAGCATTTTCATCCATTTAGTTTACCTCCTAATAAATGCCACAATATTGCCACAGATTTGCCGAAACTTTACTTAACATTGCCACAGTTTTACCGAGACTTTTCTTGATTTTTTAAGTATAATAAGCATATAATGAAAAATTAAGGAGTGGTCATAATGTTTAAAAAAATGTTCAGAATACTATTAGTATTTACATTAGCTTCACAACTCATATCGCCTGTTCAAATCGTCAATGCAGATGAAGAATATGAGTTAAGCGGTATTGCATCAGAGACTTATTACAATGAGGATGAAAGTGATGAACAAGAGGGAGAAGGAGAGGTTCAAGAAGTAGAATATAATGATGATAAAGGCAAGGAAGAATCAACGATAGATTCTGAATTAGAAGAGGATGAAAGTGAATCAAATGAGGGGCTTTACCAAATTGGAGATATTTTTCCTGATGCTATATTAGCAGGTTTGATTGCATCAGAGCTTGAACTTACGGCAGATTCTTATATCCTGTTAGAAGATTTAGCTACAATTACTTCTTTGAGTTTTTGGTCTCAAAATGTAAGAGATAATATGATCGAGTCTCTTGCAGGAATGGAGCATTTGATAAATGTCGAATTTCTAGATTTTGAAAATCATCAAATTAGGGATCTTTCACCTTTAGCAAATTTGATTAATCTCCGTGAATTAGTGTTAGAAGAAAATTTCGTCAGCGATTTATCTCCTTTGTCTGGACTAATTAATTTAACTCGTCTCACATTACCGGTAAATCAAATCAGTGATTTAACACCTTTAGCAAATTTGACTAATTTAACTAGTCTTACATTAGCAGAAAATCAAGTTACAGATTTGCGCCCTTTGGGTAATTTAAATCTTCAAAGTTTAAGTGTTGTAATGCAGATTATTGATTTACCACGTGTCACTGTAGGTGAAGAAACCCAAATTGAATTTTTCTTACCAGACGGAACTCGCGTGGAAGAATTTAATGGATGGACAGGTGATTTCAGTTATATAGATGGGATCTTAACTTGGCATACGCCAGGGAGAAATCTTGCCTATTTCGAATTAACAACTCCAATTAGATTTTCGGCAAATATTTATCAAAGGGTAGATGCGGGTGAAAACTCAGGCGGATGCATGATTGAAAACCCTAGAATTCCACAAGAAACAATTGATTTAATGTATGCACTTATCGAAAATAACTCTGCTGAAAACCCGTTAGTTATACCAGTTGGATCGACTGTTAATGAAGTCATCAATGGGATTGGTTGGGGTGAAGGGATTACGGTTTTGACACCAATGTCAGGATTATCTACACCAGAGGGGATTATTTATGGTGCTATCATCTTACAACACGAGGATTATACACCTGGAGTTGTTTGTCATAGTTATTTATTTTCTGTTGACGAATTTTTTGTTCAATTTGAAAATGAAAATACCCCAACCACCCAACTGAAACAAAACCAACTACCCCACCGACAACGCCAAGTAATCCAGGTTTGCCGCAAACAGGATCAGCGACTATGAATACCATGTTATTAGGTTTGGGCGTACTAACTACAGCGGGTCTAGCAACTTATCGCAAAATGAAGAAAGATTAAAGTTAAATTTTAAAATCGAATATCAAAAACTCACCAGAGGCTTTGGTATTTGATTTTTTTTTGCCTCAGACTACTATATATAAAGGCAATTCTATGGTATAATATCTCGTAATAGTTATGCACTGGTGAAATTGAAAATAGATAGAGGTAAGGTTATGTTACATTCAATTAAAAAATTCATCATTAAAACCTTTCTTGTTGTGGTAGGCTTTTTACCGACAAATTCAAAGCTAATTATGTTTGAAAGTTTTCAAGGGAAACAGTATAGTTGCAATCCGAAAGCCATTTATGAATATATGTTGGAACACCATCCTGAATATAAGATGTATTGGTGTGTAAACAAAGCTTATATTGAAAATTTTTCTGGCAAGAACTTGAAGCTTGTGATGCGTTATTCTTTTAAATGGCTTATCTTATTGGGTTTTTCTAAATATTGGATTACAAACAGCAGAATGCCGACAAACATACCAAAGCCTAAACATACCACCTATATTCAAACGTGGCATGGAACACCCCTTAAAAAACTGGTGTTTGATATGGAAGAGGTTTATATGCCGGGGACTGATTCTGAAGAGTACAAGGCCAATTTTTATAAAGAATCACGCAATTGGGATTATCTGTTGTCTCCTAATGAATATTCAAGTCATATTTTTAAGCGTGCCTTTCGTTTTGATAAACCAATTCTTGAATATGGTTATCCTCGTAATGATATTTTGTATCATGGAAATATGCTGACGAATATTGCGCATCTTAAAAATAAGTTAGGAATTCCATTAGATAAAAAAGTCATCCTCTACGCGCCTACATGGCGTGACAATCAATCTCAAGGGGTTGGTCAATATAAATTTGAATTGCCACTAAACTTGTCAGAATTACAAGAAAAGTATGGTTCAGATTATGTTGTATTACTTAGAATGCACTATTTGGTTTCTGAAAATTTTGATTTAAGTCCATATCAAGGATTTGCTTATGATTTTTCACAGAAGGTTGATATTAATGAGTTGTATTTGGTGTCTGACTTGTTAATAACAGACTATTCCTCAGTATTTTTTGATTATGCCAACCTTAGAAAACCTATGATATTTTATATGTATGACATGGAAGAATATCGCGATACATTGCGCGGTTTCTACTTCGATATCGAAAAAGAGGCACCTGGTCCGATTGTTAGAACGATGACAGAGTTGAATGAAGCTCTTGAAGAATTTGGATGTATGGGGAAATATGTAAATTCTGAGGAGAACTATCAAAAATTTTATGATAAGTACTGTTATTTGGAAAATGGGATGTCGACTGAAAAATTTGTTAAAAATATGATTGTAAAATTAGATGACTAAAGTGACCTATCTGTGTTCAGAGGGTCATTTTTTACGCCTATCGATGAATTACAATAGCTGTTATTATGTTTAGAATGATAGGCGTGCCTGCCATTGACAATAGCTTGATTATATTGTATACTATAGCAAGTGTTCAAAAAATGAATGCTTTGGAGGAGGTTGGAAATGTCTAAATTATTTGAAATTTTATATGCGTTGAATCAAAAATCAGAGCTGAGTCAACGGGAACTTGCGCAAACATGCCAACTCTCTATTGGGAAGGTTAATACTTTGATCAAAGAGGCAGAGGAAAAAGGCTATTTGAGTATTGATCGGGTGTCGATGAAGCATGTTTACCAGGTTACTGAAAAAGGAATTGAGGCGATTATTGAGGCGTATTTAGCAGCGAAAGATGATCTTAAAATTCGTGTTCAGGCGAGAAATGAGGTAAAGGTGAAGACTGCTGTCATTTTAGCAGCAGGAAAAAGGGCTGATTTTGATGTACCTGTTGCCTTTTTAAAAATTGATGAAGAAACTGCGTTAATTGAACGGACGCTTCGTATTTTATTTGAAAATGAGATCGAAAATGTGGTGATTGTGGCTGGGTATAAGCAGGAACATTTTAATGATCTTGTAATGAAATATCCAAAAATTAAAATCCTTCAAAACCCTGCATATCAACATTCAGGAACGATGAAGTCTCTGTCTGTTATTGAGGGTGTTGTTAAGGATGATTTTCTGTTGTTAGAAAGTGATATTATTTTTGAAACTAAGGCAATTAAGCGTCTGCTGGCTCATCCAGAGCGTGATTGTATGATTATCACTAATGAAAGTGGGTCAGGGGATGAAGCACTTGTTGAAATTAGGAATAATTATCTGTATAACATGACAAAGGATCGGCATCAGTTAAACAAAATTGATGGTGAAATGATTGGATTGAGTAAAGTTTCGTCTGATATGTTTGAAAAAATGATGGCACGTTTTGTGGATAATAGAAATCCTTATTTGAATTATGAATATATGTTGATGGACATTGGCCGAAAATATCGAATTGGCTTTGAAAGAATTGGTGACTTGGTTTGGTGGGAATTTGATACAAGGCAGCAGTATGATCGGTTTAAAAAAGATATTTATCGAAAGTTATCTCATCAGGAAAAAGTGTGGCATGAGTCGGAAGTTAAAGAAACTGTTGCAACGGTGTTAGAAATTGCGACTAATGAAATTACTGAGATTGGTTTGGTTGGAGGGATGACGAATACCAGTTATAAAGTCACGATTGCAGGGAAAAATTATATTGCACGAATTCCTGGAGCTGGTACTGATGGAATGATTAATCGCATCAATGAAAAAGCGAATTGTGTGGTTGCTAATCGTCTAGGATTAGATGCTGAAATAATGTATATAGATGCTTATAATGGTGTTAAAATTGCTAATTTTATTGAAGGGGCTGAAACATTAACGGCTGCTATGACAAAGCGCGAAGATGTGATGGAAGAGGTCACGAGGTTGTTTAAAATTTTGCATCATTCTGGCATCCAGCTTCAAAATGACTTTGATGTTTTTGGAGAAATTGAGAAATATGAGCAACTGATTGATGAGGTTAATGGCTTTCTATTTGAGGATTATCAGAGTACGAAAGAGCGTGTGGTAAGGCTTGAAGCAGTTCTTGAATCGTTAGGACGCAAGCATGTGGCATGTCATAATGATACGGGTGCTTTTAATATTTTAAGAGATGAAAATGGACGGTTTTATTTGATTGATTGGGAATACGCTGGGAACAATGACCCGATGTGGGATTTGGCAGCTCATGCTCTTGAGAGTGAGTTTGATTCAGGAGAAGAAATATTGCTATTGCAAAAATATTTTGAGGTTGAGAAGATAGAGGAAGCAGAATGGTTGAAGTTTCTGATCTTCCAGATTTGTCAAGATTTCTTGTGGAGTATTTGGACATGCATTAAAGAAGCAAAGGGCAATGATTTTGGAACTTATGGTCTCGACCGTTATGAACGGGCTAAGGTAAAGTTAAATGAATTAGAATCTAAATTAAAAGTAAAAGGAATGATTTGAAAATGGCAACAGCAAGTGAAAATAAAATTTACAAATTGGGGCTAGGTGCAGGTGTTTTTTCAGGCTTATTTTGGGGATTAAGTTCAGTTTTATCATTTATCGTTTTAGAAATGGGGGCTTTTGTTTCAACGGAACAAGCGATTATTTTATCACCATTGGTGGGTGCATTTTTGAACTATGCTTTTTCAACCATTTGGTTGACTGTTTATATGATCATACGTGGTCAGTTTAAATCGACTTTTAAATGTTTGAAGACTAAAAGTGGGAAAGCAGTTGTTTTGGCTTCATTATGTGGGGGGCCGATTGGGTTTGGTTGTTATTTGTTAGCCATTAATTTTATTGGTGCAGGGTATGCAGCGAGTATTTCAGCAGTTTTTCCAGTTTTGACTGGGGTGTTCTCTTATTTTTTTCTAAAGGAAAAGTTGAAGCTTAAAAACTGGTCTGGCTTGGTGTTGAGTATTGTGGCGATTGCAATTTTGTGGTATGCGCCAGGTGAGCTTGCTGACAATTTTGGAATAGGATTGCTGCTGGCACTTGGTAGTGCAGTTGCTTGGGCATTGGAGAGTGTGATTTGTGCTTATGGGATGAAGGGGGATGAGGTTAATTCTGAAGAAGCGTTGTATTTGCGTAAGTTGGTTGCAACGCTTGCTTACGGTGCAATCATCATTCCATTTATTAGAGGATTTGGTTTAACTGCGGAGGTTTTGGGGAGTAATTTAGCCTTTTTCTTAGCTGGTATTGCGTTAATTGGAACATTATCGTATGGACTTTATTATAAAGCAATTGATTTGATTGGACCAGGGAGAGGGACAGGGCTTAATGTGACATATGCAGCATGGGCTGTTTTGTTTGAAATTATATTCCTTGGAACGTTGGTGACACCGATTTTGTTGATTTGTATGGCTTTGATCATGTTTGGAACATTTTTGGTTTCGAGAAAGTAAATGAGAGCGATTGGAGTAAAGAGAGATGAATGCTATTATTTTAGCTGCTGGACTTGGGTCGCGTTTGAGACCTTTGACATTGGAAATACCGAAATCTCAAATTGAGGTAGGGGGCAGGCCAATGATTGAGAGGCAAATTGAATTTTTAAGGGAAAGTGGGATTTATGATATTACGGTTGTCACAGGTTATTTACATCATAAATTTGACTATTTGAAAGATAAGTATGGTGTTAAGTTGGTTCATAATGAGAGGTTTGCTGATTACAATAATATTTATAGTATGTATTTGGTGAGGGATCTTTTGGGGGATAGTTTTGTTGTAGATGCTGATGTTTATTTGCATCGGAATATTTTTCCGAAAAGTTTGGAAAAGTCTACTTACTTTAGTGTTTATAAAACCGATTTTGACAATGAAGAATGGGTGTTGAAGTATGATGAACATACAAAAAAGCTTGATGAGGTTGTTGTTGTAAAAGAGAAGAAGGAAGCGGGGAGGATTATGTCTGGTGTTTCTTATTGGAATGCAGGAGATGGTCTAGTTATTAAGGACAAGTTGGAAGAGGCTATTGCGACACGGGATTTTAAAGAGATGTATTGGGATTATATGGTGACTGAAAATTTGGAAGTATTGGATGTATATGTTGAGGAGTTGGGGGATTATGATGTGTTTGAAATTGATACGTTAAAGGATTTGGACGAATTACAGACACTATTGGAAAATTTAAAATAGATATTTCAAGAGTCACCGTGTGAAATTGGCGGTGGCTTTGATTTTGTCTAAAATTCAAATAATCAAATAATCTTTTAGCTCATGATTGGCCGTTGTTGTATTATGGAGATTCTTATGATATAATGGCGTCGGGGAGACATAATAGCAGAAGGTTTGATGAATGCAATGTTTTTGAGAAATTTAGATCATAAAGAAGCGAGAATTTATAAAATTTTGTACTACCTATCAATCGTGGCTGTACCAAATATTTTTGTATTTAATATTTATAGTCGAAACAGTATTTTCATCCAGTTCAATCATATACTTCTTTTGGCCGCTATTTTAACAATAGTGGGTTTTATCCTTGGTGTGAGTATTGTTTTTTTGACACGAACTTATGAGGGAAGTTTTGGTATTATGTTATTTTGGTGGCTGCTATTTTGGTACTACGAATCAATATTTACTTTTTTTCTAATAAGAGTACCAAGGTTTTCTGAAACTTTTTTCTGGATTATCATATGCTTTGTTTTTGCCTGTTTAATCACTTTGGTTAGATCTTTCTCTAAAAATGATAAATTTCAAAAAAGTCGTATGTTTTTTATTGCGATATTTGCAACAACAATTTTAGTATTTTTATTTAATGCTTTTCCGGCAACACTTACCGCGCGCTCAGCAAGAACTAATGCTATAACTGAATGGGAATTAAGAAGAAACTTTACTGTATCTCCTGACTTGCCTAGTCCTAGCATTTATTGGTTTCATGTCGATGGAATGATTAGTCTTGATACTGCAGAATATTTTTCTGGTGTCAGCCAGAATAAATCAAGAGAAAGATTGCTGGATTTAGGATTCGTGATTAATGAACAAGCTGAAATTTTTACTAGTAACACTTTTATAGGCGTTCCCGCTTTACTTTCTCCCGATTTCTATGATAGTTATTTGCATCCACTTTTTATGGAAGGGCAGCATCTATTGTTAGAACGTAGACCCTTGTACTACGAGGCACTTGAACGTGATAATATCTCACTCGAAAATGATTTAGCTCCTTATCACGAATTATTTCATGCGTTTTTGCAAGCGGGATATTATGTCATTATGATTGCCGATTTTTCTCCAGGCGTTTACACTTTGATTGGTGAGTTTTATAATCTAGGTAGTGATTATCCTTTTGCGCTTAAAAATAGCAATTCAGAGCGTCATTTTCTAGTCGGGGGAATAGATTTAATCGAATTATTGGTAATGATGACGCCGATTCCTGAATTTGTTTTAGACAGGATAACAGGAAATATCCAATGGTATGCCATACCTACGCATAATGATAGAATAGATGAACTAACGATGAACAGCCTTAATCTTCCTCATGAAAGAGATCTCTATCGTGCATTGATTGATTCACTTGAACACTCTCACCCTGAGATCCCCACTCTTACTTATATGACCCTTATGTTTACCCACGAAACTGGTTGGGGCTGGCATGCCGATGAAAATACTGAATTTGGTAATTCAGTAATTGAGGAATACTCGCTGGCTCATGAATATGCACTTGATATTATGTTTAATATGATTGAACTAATTTTAGAGCAGGATCCAAATGCGGTTATTATCATCCAAGCTGATCATGGCATACATTTGCATGATACTTTAGAATTTCTTCCGTATGAAGGTTTCACTGAGGAAGAGATCTTTCGTCTATATAACTCAGTCATGAGTGCGGTGCGCATTCCTGAACAATATGGTGGGCTAGAAGCACCACTTGCGCCATTAAATATTACCAGAGAACTCGTCAATCGTTTTGTTGGTCCAAATTATGAGCTGCTTTCAGATTAAGCAAAGAAATCTCCATCGTTTAATGACAACGATGGTTTTTTTACAAAATTTTACAAAATGATTTGTTTTTCAGGGTGGCGATATTGCGATCAAAAAAGAAATATGATACAATTAGAGATTGTGAACATAATAAAAAGTGTGATGTGCCTTTTGAGGTGCAAATCAAATTAACTTTAAGGAAGTGTAATTATGTATTTAGATCCGGCATTTGGTGGTATGATTCTTCAAATTATTTTAGCCCTAGTGGTTGTAGGAGGGACGATGATTTTTGCCATGAGAAGAAAAGCGAAAATGTTGCTTAATAAGAAACAAGATGATATTTATCAGGATCAGCCGAAGTTTAATCCTGATGCGTCAGATCATGGTGTGATTGATACGTTGTTGGAAGATTAAGAATTTTAAGTGAAGTGAGTGAGTGTTGTGGCAATTATCAATTCAATTTTAGGAACACCTTTGGGCTTTTTGATTTATCTTGCCTATCAATTTAGTAGGAGTTATGGTGGAGCAGTCCTTATTTTTTCTGTTGTTGTTAAGATTGTTTTGTTTCCCATCACTTTTATGGCTCATAAAAATTCGATTCGTTTTGTGAAGCTTCAACCTGAATTAAATATTTTGAAGCGTCGCTATTCGGAGGATAAGGAAGAGCTTAATGAGGAGCAGTATCAATTATTTAAGCGTGAAAGGTACAATGTTTTTATTGGTATGGTGCCGCTGATTTTTCAATTAATCCTTATTATGGGGATGTTGCAGGTGATGTATCGTCCTTTGCAACATATGCTTAGGTTTGATCAAAGTGTGATTGATGGCTTGGTTGATATTTATACGAATTTTATGCCTAATGGTCCAATGGTTCAGTTGGAAATTTTGCAGGCTTCGGGACATTTGGTTGCATTTCAAGAAGCGGTGGCTAATTATCCAGCGTTAGTGCCTGCGTTAAATCAAATGATAAATACTGATTTGAGTTTTTTGGGGATGAATTTAGGTGTGGTTCCAAGTTTAACCCATGTGACGATCGAGTGGTTGATTCCTATTTCTGCTGCTGTGTTTTCGCTGATTTTTTGTTTGGTTAATAATAGATTAAGTCCAGGTGCGATGACGCAAAGTAAGCAAGCAAATACGGGAATGACTGTTTTTACTGTGCTGCTTTCGCTTTATTTTGCATTTGTTATGCCAGCGGGTGTAGGGTTATACTGGGCAGTGGGGAATTTATTTGGAATTGTTGTGACCCTTTTACTTGAATGGATTTATAGTCCGAGAAAGGTTGCAAAGGAAGCAGTTGTTTATTTAGAGTCGAAGAAAAAGACTCATGCTGAGTTAAAAGTGGAAAATGCCCATAAAAAAGAATTATCTCTCCGTGAGAAGGAAGATGTGAGGCGTTTTAAGGAAGCTGAGAAAGAGTTAGTTTTTTATGCACTTAATGGCGGGCAATATAAATTCTATAAAAATATCATTGAGTATTTGCTTGAACATTCGGATATTGTGATTCATTATTTAACCAATGATCCTGAGGATGGCGTTTTTCAGTTGACTCATGAGCGGATGAAGGCTTATTATGCCAGTCAGAAGAAAACCATCTCCTTGTTGTTGAGGTTGAGAGCTAAAATATTCTTCACAACAGTGCCTGATTTACAGGTTTATCATATGAAACGGTCGATTGTTCAAGAAGATATTGAATATATTCATATTATCCATGGGATTCCAAGTGCTCATATGACGGCAAGGGAAAAGGCATATGATTATTTTGATACGATTTTCTGTGTGGGACCCCATCATATTAGGGAGTTGCAACGACGGATTCAGCTTGCTAAGTTACCGCCTAAAAATCTAGTAAAAGCGGGTTATCCTGTTTATGATCAGTTGATTGAAGCGTATCGTGAGCGTCGTGGGCATGTGAATGAGCGTCCGCAAATATTGATTGCACCATCTTGGCAAAAAGAGAATATGTTTGAAGTCTGTATTGATGAGGTTTTGGACGGGTTGGTTGGTAGAGGTTATCAAATCATTGTCCGACCGCATATTCAATTTACGTTGATGTTTCCAGAACGGATGGCAACATTGGCAGAAAAGTATGTAACTTATTCAGAAAGTGAAGAAATTATTTTTGATTTGAATTTTGCTGAAAATAAATATATTTTTACGGCGGATTTGTTGATGACGGATTGGTCGGGAATTGCTTATGAGTTTTCTTATTGTGGGTTGAGGCCGAGTCTTTTTATTAATACGCCGATGAAAGTTCTCAATCCTAATTATGAGCTTTATGGGATTGAAGTGACTGATATTACGTTGCGTGATCAGGTGGGAATTTCTATTGATCTGGATAGATTGGCTACATTAGGTGATCAAGTGGCTTATTTGTTGGCAAATAAAGATGCTTACAAAAAGAAAATTCAGAAAGTTGTTGAGACTCATCTGTTTTATCCACATCGTAGTGGTGAAGCTGGTGGGAAGTATATTATGAATCAAATTGAAAAGCGAAGATAACAAAGGTTGTCATTTTCTAAGGTGGGAAATATCGTGTCTAGTGAAATTGTTAAAAATAAGAAGAAGTTAAATTTTCAAGGGATGATCTATGTTGCATCAGCCATAGCTTTCCCAAATGTTTTTTTGTTTAATGTTTATAATCAGAATCGTGAATCAGCACAGATCGTGTTTAGCCATGTTTTGATATGGGCATTGATTTTTGCGGTGGTCAGTGTGGTTGGTTTTTTTGTCACGAAGTTATTAACACGGACTTATGAAGGTAGTTTGATTATTAATGTTAGTGCTTGGTTAGCTTTTTGGTTTTTTGAGGCTGGCTTGCGTAGGATGCCAATCGATTCTAGGGTGTTATTTCTTGGCTTAATTTTAGTTTTCTTAATTTGTTTGGTTGTGTTATTCAGACTTTTGTCAGGAAGATTGCAAAGGGTTAATCTTATTTTTACTGCGTTAGCGGGTGTGATTGTTGTTTTGTTTGTGCTGAATGCTTTTCCAACATTTGTGACGGCTATTACTGGGTCAAGGAATGAAGCGAGTGGTGAGTTTTCAATTAGAAGGGATTTTAATGTAGATGCTTCCCTGCCTCATCCAGATATTTATTGGTTGCTTGTAGATGGGATGATTAGTCTGGAGAGTAAGGAAGCTTATTTTGGTGAGCCTCAGGATGAAACAAGGGCGCGGTTGTTGGATTTAGGTTTTGTGATTAATGAGCATGCTGAGTTTGTGGCGCATAATACGACGTTTGGGATGCCTGGTTTGCTTTCTCCTGATTTTTATGACAGCTATCTTCATGAGCTTTTTATGGAGGGGAGATATTCTTTAAGGCGTAGGCGACATGCTATTTTAAATGATGCGGTGGCTCGTGATCAGATTTCATTTGCAAATGATGTTGCGGCCTATCACGAGTTGTTTCATGCTTTTTTGCAAGGTGGGTATCGGGCAGTGATGATTGCGGATTTTGATCCGACTGTTTATACGCCT
>Ga0131853_10002382_pt1 | contig 33569 bp, 24 predicted proteins | sample TergutLab28metaG_FD_92764 | JGI IMG/M metagenome (GOLD analysis project Ga0131853, IMG submission 92764) | Labiotermes labralis P1 segment gut microbial communities from Petit-Saut dam, French Guiana - Lab288 P1 (version 2) (version 2) | ecosystem: Host-associated > Arthropoda: Insects >... | reverse complement strand
TTGCGATAGGCACAAGGATATATTTAGATTGCTTTATAAACAAAACCTATTGCACTTGCTCCTTAATGACTTAAATGGAATTTTTCAAAAGTATCAGTGTAAGTTTGCAAGTGCCGAGGAGTTACAATCAGCAAACAGGGCATTCATACTGTCCTATCATATAGGTGGGCTTTGCAACTTATTGATTATGTGGTTATCAGAAGATTGCAAAAAAACGCCTGCTCAAATGACGGAAATTGTTTGTGAACTTATGGAATTTAAGACGATATGAAAGGCCAATGCTAACGTCATTGAACAAGCCCATATTTGACTTTAATTCTATCGAGTTTTTCAAGCATAGGCTTTGATATGACCAACAGAAATAGTACTGTAGCAACCGAATGGATAAAGTCAAAAGGTATCCCCTGTAAATACGCCGCTAGAAACATTCCGATAGTTGGATTGGGTTGAAACATGATTACAGCGGCGGGATTCATAATGCCGCCATAAATGATGAATGTGGCAAACCACCCAAATATGCAAAGGGATAAACGGGTGCGCCCAAGCAGCCCTTTGCAGAACAATATACCAGCTAAAAAACCAATGATTCCAAAAGCAAACATTTGCCACGGTGTCCATGGACCCTGGCCGAAAAACATATTGCTGACAAACCCGGTTACGGCTCCAACCAAAAATCCTGTTTCGCCGCCAAACGCGACCCCCGCAATAATGACCATGGCCACCACAGGCTTAAATTGGGGCAGCATAAAAAATGCTGACCTGCCGGCTACGGCTATAGCACACAGCACTGCAATAACCACCAATTCTCTTGCTTGGGGTTTTCTACTTTCAAAAACTAAGGCAAATGGCAGCATTGTTTGAAAAATAATTAGCATAGAAATGAAATAAAACCGGCGGTCATCAAAAAAGAATATGCCCATGTAAATGGTTAACGGGATCGTGAATAAAATCATTAACGCAGCGGCAATAGTACGCTTATTTAATGTCTGTTTTTGGTGTTTGGGCGGTTTAGGCAAAAGCGGGGTTTCATTTTTGGTTCCATTCCTTTCAGTCGGGCAAAGCCCCTCTCGTTTTGCTTCGCAAAACTGGCCGGGTGGCCCGATGCTATCGCATCGCCGGCTTCGCCGGTGTATACCTCCTTGCGGAAAGCACAAATAATCAGATGAAAGAAGCTGCAGTTCGCTTCTTTCACATTTCACTTCCGGTGTGGGAGGCATCTGCCCGCCTAATGACTGCACTACATCCTGCACAGTTACCGCATTTGGCAACAGCTGACGGGACATTCGGTTCGCGCTGGTGGTATAAAAGCTGTTTCCGCTAAAAAATTCCCGCGGCGTATTTTCTGTTACAATGTTTCCATCAAAAAATAAAGCACATCTGTCGGCGTATTCTGCACAAAACTCTATGTCATGGCTCACCATAATAACAGATGCCCCGGCACTGGTTAACTTGCGCAAAATTGCCGCAAATATCTGCTTATACTCTGCATCCAACCCTTTGGTTGGTTCATCCAGCAGCAGAATTTTGGGCTGCAATAGAAGGATTTTTGCCAAGGCGGCTCTTTGCTGTTCGCCGCCGGATAAATCGTACGGATGGCTATCCATCAGCCCTTCTGTGTTCAAACGGCATAAGTTTGATACTGTTGCCAGCTCGCATAGTTTCTCTTTCTTTGAAAATTTACTTCCCGATAGTATTTCAAGCAGGTCTTCTTTGACGGTTTTTGCCGTAAATAATGACTGCGGGTTTTGGGGCAATACATAAACGGCGGAGTCCGTATGTATTTTGCCGCGATAAGCTGTGTTAAGCCCCGCTATCAAGGACAAAGCTGTCGTTTTACCTGTACCGTTTCCTCCAAGCATTGCTGTAATTTCGCCGTAGCGCGCTTTAAAAGACATGCCTTTTATTATATCGGGCAAGTCTTTTTTGTATTTGAACCATACCTCTTCAAGATTTACGGCAATATGGCCAGCAGGAGGTTTTGCATCCGGTGCGGGCTGACGTGGAACCTCAGCTTCTTTCATCAAAGCAAGCCAGTTTGCCCCATCCCGCACCGTTATCGGGCAATCACTTTCGGGGTTTGTTTCAACCGCCGCCCATATACGCATAGGCGCAGGCATTGCCAAAAACATCCCATGGTTTGGGGAAAGCCCTAACTTATTGGGCGGGCCGTCTGCAATAATACTTCCATTTTCCATCACTATTACACGGGAAGAAAGGGGCAAGGCTTCCTCAAGCCTGTGTTCTGTGAGAATTACCGTCACCCCAAGCTCCCGGTTAATTTTCCCGATTGTTGCCAAAAACTCGCCAGCAGCTATAGGGTCAAGCTGGCTTGTGGGCTCGTCAAGGATTAATGTTGTCGGCTGCATAGCCATAATAGATGCAAGGGCAAGCAATTGCTTTTGCCCACCAGAAAGTTCGGCCACAGGTTTGTGAAACCATGACTGCAAGCCAAAAAAACTAGCCATTTCTGCAACGCGCAAGCGGATTTCCGGCGTCTTAACGCCAAGGCTTTCCAACCCAAATGCAAGTTCGTGCCATACTTTGTCTGTCACAATTTGATTTTCAGGCGATTGCAGTACAAACCCTATTTTTGAAGCCGCATCTCTGCTATCCAAGCTTTCTATATGTGTGTGATAAAAATAAATTGCACCGGTTCTTATACCGTGAGGGGTAGCTGACGGTTTCAAATGCCGCAGCAGCGTAGTTTTCCCACAGCCGGAAGGCCCGCAAAGAGTAATAAAAGCACCTTGTTCGATGGTTAAACTAATATCATCCAAAGCAGGTGTGCTTCGGTTTGGATATGCAAATTTTAAATTTTCGATTCTATACGCTTCCAAATTAAACCCTCTCTCAGGTTTACCATCATAGGCAGTGCCGCAAGTGCCATGTAGGCGGTAAAAAACCCAATGGTATTTATGCCTGTCCACTGCCCTCTAATGGTAGGGAAATAACGGAAATGATAAGCTCCTGTAACGGCCCCCGCGGTTATTGCGGCAATGCAAACGAATATATAAACCAGAGCATATCCATCGCGGCCGGTAAAAGTAAAAATAGAAAATGCTGTTCGCCCCGGCAGGCCATATCCCCGGCTTTTCATGCTGTCGGCAGTCTCTATTGAGTTCTCCAAAGCCCAGGTCACCATAATAGATAGAATTTTTATGCCGTGCTTCGCTCTTTTAAAAACATTGCCGCCAGACATGTCCCGCCCAATGCATTTTTGCGCGTTGGAAATTACCTTTATTTGCGCCCGAAAGCGTGGCACAAAGCGTAGAGACATCGAAATTATAAGCGAGAAAGCCGGAATAATACGCCCGAAAATATAAATAAATTTATCGCTGGTCATTACCGCATTAAGGCACGAAAACCATGCAATAACGGTTGCAAGCATTGTTGCGGCGGCAATACCATAAAGCGTGGATTCCAATGTTATGGGATTGCCGTTCGGCAAGTATGCCAAAATGGTCCCCCCACGGTGGTTAAACAAAGGGTTCATGATGGCGGTAAAAATAAGCATGGGTAATAAGCCAATTAGTCCAAATTTTAATGCCTTTTTCCCGTGAAGATATACGGCATATACTGCGGCGCATATCAGCGATATACCAAGAGTCACAGGGTGCATAAAAAACATGGCAAACCCAATTGCCGTAACAAAAAATGTCAAATTTACAATGGGATGAAAACCCGAAAAAGCATCGGTTCTAACCATCTGCAAGCGAGTGCACGCCTATATCCCGGCCAAGGTCAACTGTATACAGCCATTCGATTACATCACCGGGGCTTAAAATGTAAAGAGAAGAGCCGAAATTAGGAAAATCGCCATTTACTCTATACATCCAACCCGACAATGGCCCGGCATCAAATTCAAAAAGGTTGTTGATTGCTTCAACATATGCCGAGCCAAATGCGGGAGTAAAGCGTGAGGACATATGAATCCCCGCGGCGCGCATTTCCCGCTGCAGTACCTGAAAGACATTTTCTCCCTCATAAACGGTTACGGGCGTTAATGGAAAAATTATGCCGTCACTTGGTACAAGTTCGTGCATTTCCCTGTTTAAAAGGTGCTTATTGGCCACCAGTGTGTCTACCCTTACAGTCAGCCATACGGTGAATGCGCCGCTTTGGATGTTAACCTCTGCTATATTTGGGGAATCCGGTTCGGGTTTAGTAGTCTCCTGTTGTTCTGCTGCAGGGCTTGATGTTTCGGGCTTTGTCGTTTTCTCTTGTTCTATGACAGGATTTGATGTTTCGGGCTCTATTACGATTGCTTCATCTTGCTTAACCGGCGGCGTATATATCACTATTGTTGTTGACGGCTCGTAATTTAGGGTTCCTTCTCCTTCTTCCGAGTAGCCCTCCCCTTGCGGAGGGCACAAATAATCTGATGAAAGAAGCTGATGTTCACTTTCCGCTTGATTTGTGGCAACATAAGGAGCCGCAAGGCTTCCCGCGACATCCACCACATGCACATTACCCATGAACCAAGCCCCGGCCAAGGCAACCAGCATAACAAGCGCAATAACAATTTTCGCCTTGTATTTATTCATGCATATCGCTCATGTCATACAGGGAAGTCATGCCATTTACAAACCGATAATAAGCAACAAGAGCGTAAGCTGCTTGTTCGGTTGCCATCATATTAACGCCTTGCCCCGGGCGGATAAAACCGCCTGTTTGCGGGTCAAACCAGCGCAGTAACAGGTTTACATAGTATTCCGCGTCATCTTCAAAATCTGAACCTAAAGCCGTAAGCGCTACAATCATTTGAGCAACACCTTCGGGGTCAGTAAATGTTTGACTGCGCAGCCATGTAATAGCCGTATCAATGGCGGCGGCAACGTAGGCATTGCTATTGTAGTAAGGGGCAAGCGCCTGAACCGCCATTGCGGTAGTGTCTAAATCTAAAGGTGAAGTAAAAGCAGCCAAACCCCAAGTACCGTTATCCCTTTGGCTGTCCAAAATGGATTCGATAAATTTCTCTCTGTCGCCGCTGTAACTATTGGAATCAAGCGCGATAAGGGCAAATGTATCCACATTAACTGTTTGATTCAACGCGTGACGCTGGTTTATTGGAACAAACGTGCTGTACACTTGGGTTATGTCGCTCCCGTTATAATTTGCAGCATCCAGGCCAAGGGCAGTTAACGCTAACGTTACCCGCTGAAAATCCGTCCATCTTCTCATCTCGCTTGGGAACGTCCCAACCGATGGCGGGTGATGGATGCTGTTTCCTAAACCAGTCAAATTATTAACCGCCGCGACGATATAATCCAGATTATCAAAGTAAGACGCAAGCCATGGGTCACCTGCCGTAATTCTCCCTGCACGGGCTAATGCAATTACGGCCCATTCTCCCCCTACCGAGCCCACAGCAGGTTCAACATTCGAAATTATCCAGTCTAAAGAAGCTTCTTTTGCAACTTCCCAAGCGGCATCTATACGCCGTGTTTCACCAGCAGGAATATAAGGCCCTATGAGAAAATTTTGCAGCATCCTTGCGGCTTCCGCTCGTGTGGCTGTACCGGTTGGTGCAAGTGTATTGCGGCACCAATTAAATCTTTCCGCAAGACTGGTGTCGCAATCCCCCTTTTTAAGGGGGTGGCAAAAGTTTGCATAGCAAACTTTTGTCGGGGGATCAGTAGTTTCTGTACACCCAGAAATAACGCCGCTCCCAATTGCCCATGCCATTGCACTATACGCCCAATAAGATATCTGATCTTCATCGTAAAAGTCGGTTGAAAGTGACGTTGGCCTGATGGCTACGTCTTTGAACTGCACATAATTGTGAAGTATCACTGCAATTTGCTCTCTTGTCGCATGGTCATTGGGGCCAAACAACCCGTTGCCATACCCGTTTATTATTCCATTGCCGTATGCCCAATTAACTGCATTGGAATACCAATGAGCGGGGTTAACATCCCTAAAGTTACTGCCCGCCACGTAATTTGGCATACCTTCCAACCGCCATAACATGGTAACAATCATCCCGCGGGAAAGGTTTGCGTTGGGAGAAAATTCGCCATATGCAGTACCATTCATTATCCCGTGAGAATATACGAATTGTACACTGCGATAAAACCAGTCGCTATAGGCCACATCATGGAAAGGATTAACCCATTCTTCCTCCACTTGCCTTACAGGAAGGTCAACGGTTTCACGCTCTTCCATTTGCGGTGATGTTATTTGTACTTCATGTCTATCCAGCGCATCAATAGCTGTGTAAAGCGCATTTGCGGCTTGGTCAACTTGAGCTTGGGTAGCGGATGTATTATCCCGCATTTGTATTGCAAGCGTAAGAGCGGCTTGTAATGCTGCCCATGAGTCAGGAGTATAGTTTTCCTGTGCTTTACCCTCTGCTTGTGCAATCACGTTATTTAGGTCTGCTCTGCTCACATACTGGGCAGGCGCGTTATCTCCGCTTCCACTTCCGCCTCCGCCAATTGCCCCGCCGCCTTGAAGGTCGTTACCTAAATTGCGCGTAAAAAGCCATTCAACGCTATCGCCATCATTTAACACATACAAGGAAGATGAAAAACCGGGGAAATTGCCGTTAACCCTATACATCCAGCCAGACAACGGCCCATCACTAAATTCTCCCCAGCCATTTATAGCTTCTACATACATTCCTTCCAGCCCGGCACTACCCCTTGAGCTAATGTCTAAGCCGGTTCTGCGCAATAGACTGTAAACCGTATCCCCTGGCTGCATGTCAAGCCATTGGCCTTGGAGAAATACGCTCGTTTGCCCGGCGCGCGCATTGGGGTCAACTACGCTTATAAAGGCTCTTGGCTGTACCCCAACTGCTTCCAACGCGCTTATGGCATTCCTTAGATTTTGTGCTGCTATATCAATTTCAAATTGGTCAGTGCTTGAAGTATTGCGGATATTTTTTGCCTCTGCAAGTGCACTTTGCAACGCAGCCCAAGTATCGGCAGTAAAGCCGGAAGCATTTAATGTCTCGGCTCGTGCAATTTCATTGTATAGCGCAGTCATATCTACATTTTGGATGCCTAGCAATACAAGCGCATCTATTGCTGTTCTTAGGTTAACTGCGGCGTTATCAATTTCAGTTTGCGGCGCATTTGTGTTGTCACGCACATTTCTTGCCGTTACAAGCACGGTTTGCATTGCATCCCAGCTTACGGGTGTATAATTTGACTCTGTAAGCGCTTCTGCACTGGTTATTGCATTTAGCAAAGCAGTCCTATCGGCAACAGGGGGGAAAGCATCCCGCATATCGTTTAGCGAATTCATTCCATTAACGAAACGCCAATATGCAACCAAGGCATAAGCCGCTTGGTTTGTAGCCATCGCATCGGACGGACTATTGTTTAGGACTTGGGACCATCCATTCCTAAACCCGCCGTCCGAATGCTGGTATGCAAGCAGCGCAGTAACCGGGTTGTTACCGGTATCTGTAACAAAGCGTCCATCTGCCTGTGGGTCTATCCCAAGCGCTGTTAGTGCGACTATAACTTGAGAGGAACTTTGGGAATTTTCGACAGCCCAAAGCCCTGCCCCTCTAAATCCTCCGCTTGCAAGCTGAATCCCGGACAGCACATTTAAAGCACGGTCAATCGCTTCCCCAACCTGCAAGTGGCTATCATAATATGGCGCCAGGGAGGTAATTGCCATGGCTGTTACATCCGGGTCGGGGGCATTACCAAAAAGTGCCCATCCACCCGCAGCGAGTTCTCTGCCTAAGATACTTTGGATAAGCGCATCCCTGGTGGTTATGTTGTCACCTTCGGTAGGTAGTTCATATTTGTTTGTATCTAAGGCCCGAAGCGCATATATCGCATTGTTAATAGTACCTGCTGTCGCCCAATCAAGGTCTGCCAGCCCGCCGACACCAACCAGATTATGTCCGTTAATATCTCTGGCATCTATGCCAAGTGACGAAAGCCCGATAATAACCCTGGAGGTGTCTGTCGATTGCCCGGTTGTTGCCCTTGGCCCTTGCACGGTGGCAAAGACACTGTCTAAATAACTTTCGATAAAACTAGGCGCAACGTCAAAATTAGAGCGTGCCAGTGCCATAACCGACCATTCGTTGCCAAACCTGGGGTTTGTGACCCGACCGGCGATGTTTGCAATGGCCGCATTCATTGCGTCTTCCCAGCCGGGATAAGGTATGTTCAGTCCGATGGGAATTGTTGCATAGGTAAGCTGGTCTATTGCCAATTGCGATTGTTCATACTTGATTCCATTCCTTTCAGCCGGGCAAAGCCCTTCTTGCGGAAGGCACAAATATTCTGGCTTGTATTCATCGCACACAGGGGGTATATATATTTCTTGTTCCGGTGCTGGCTGTTCTGTGTAAATACCAGCATGATACGTACAATCTTCTGCCAATACTGATACAGGCATAATTGACAGCACCATTGTTAGCGCCAAAAGCATTGCAAAAAATTGCGACAGGGTTCTTTTCCTTGTCATAGTAAACACTCCTCTTGTTTAATGTGCAGAATTGAGTCCTCATACTAATCCCACTTTAAAACATGCTTGGCAGAGGGAAGCTCCGCGCCGCTGCACGGAGCGTTTTGACCGACAGGCAAGTATGATTTTAAATGATGATTAGTATCAACACAATTTCCTAGCAAAGAACAAAGCGCGCTTGCGCGTGCGTTTCGTAGAGACCAGTTTCCTAGAGCAAAATAAAAGCACGCCCATTATAGCAATTTGCTCTACGCAAACGGGACGTGCTGCAATATTTAAAATGCATAAAAAAAGCACCTTAAACATCATCACTTCGCCCGGGGAAGTTGATTGTGTGCTACCGCGTATCTGACTTATCGGCAATGGTGGTAAAAAACCATGCCGCATCACAGTGACCCGCTCGTAGGGATTCTCACCCTGTTCCGCTGCTATGCCTAGGCCAATTTCATTGCCTTAGCATGTAGCATCAATTGTTCTGCTTAGGTGCTAGTGTACATCATACCTTTTTAATTTGCAAGAATAATTTTAATACGCCACATTCTAATCTCGCCCAGCTCTAACAATTGAGCCCGAGCCAAACAGTATGGCAGAAACGGGAATGACAATCCAACCCCACGCCCACCAGCCAAAGGCGAAACCCAGCGCCAAAAATATAAATGGAGACACGGCAACAAGCTTATGCCCAATGCTCCTTTTACCCCATTTACCGCCAAACAATATGGCAGAAACAGGAATAATCATCCAAGCCCACGCCCACCAGTTAAAAGCAAAGCCCAAACCAAGAAATATAAAAGGTGATAATGCCACCAACCCGTGCCAGCGGATATCAAAACTCCAACCATCTTTCTTTTTCTTTCTTTTTTCCTCACCTAAAGTGTCGTCATGCGAGCTATCCATAGGGTTATATGGGGCATTGCCAACATATTCTGTTGGTGCTTCATCTCTTACCCAAGTTTCTTTTTTACGGTCCTTGCTTTTTTTCTCTTTTTTACGATCGAAACTTGCCAGCAATTCGTCCAAATCCCCTAAATCTTCTTTTGCCACTGCAAAAGCCCGGTCAAAATCCATAGAATCTGCCATGTGTTCTTTAACCCTGTCGGTTATATGGGATTGCAGTTCTTCTTTTTGCTCTCTCACTTTGTCTGTTTGCGCAAAACCTGCAAATAGGCCGTCTACCCAATCAATTATCCGTTGGTTGTTCATGTGCGTGATTCCTCCATCCATAAATTCTATCCATAATAAATTTAGTTGTTTCCCATGTTTTTGCACTTTCGTCTAAGCTGTCGTACCCTTCTGCGGTTAGGGTGTAGTATTTTCTGCGGCCGCCCTGGGTTTCGTCTCCCCAATACGCAGATATTAATTTTTCGGTCTCAAGCCTTCGGAGGCCGGAGTACAATGTGGCTTCCTTTATGTGCCAGCTGTCTTCTGTAATTTCTGCTATGGTTTTGCTAATGCTATAGCCATAACAATCCCCCAAAGAGATGATTTTAAGCAAAATATCATCTATATAGCGGTTGATTGGGTTTGGCACGCTCAATTAAAACCCTCCTTTGTTGTGTAGTACTGTGTCACGCATAGTAGTATATGACAAACATGTATTTTTGTCAACAAAAAAATGCAGAGGCATATTTTATGCAAATAATGATAGAATATGTTCCTAATTTACCCTCAATAATGATAATATTCTGATAAAATATGTCAAAATAAAAAAAGAGCGGCAAGCGTTAGCCTACCGCCCGAAAACTATATCAACTATTCAAGCCCAAACCAAACACGCAGCGCATGGTTTCTGTCCTGCCTGTGATACTCAATATACTGAGCAATGGTCATTTCATTATTGTACAGTGCAAGCAGCAAATTATTGTGGAAACCAGCACCAACTACGCCGGTAAGCGGGCCTAGGTCTGCTGCCATATTTGTACCGTTATTAACAAGTCTGCTAACAAGCGCTTCGTTGGGAGCCCATGCTCTTGCCCAGTCGTGGTCTGCTTCATGCTCAACATAGTAATCATAACCGGGCCACATAAACAGTTCTTCCAAAATCCATAACAAAATTTCGGGGTCTTCTGCGCCAACTATAATAGACTCGTTGTTACGCCCATTGTTTTGATAAGTAACGCCAGAGGTATTGTTTGGCCCTACCGGATGCGGTACCCAGTCAAAATTCATAGGAAGTGTACCACCGGCAGCATTACGTTCGGCGTTAATTGTAGCTACGCCAGGTACAAAGTGAAGTGCGCTTCTGCCTTGGTTAAACGAAGGACTATTCGCGCCTGCTACAAGATAATTGTCTGCCTCATAGTCGGCCACCATAAACCATCCGTTAGCCAAAATCTCTTGGAAAAATTCCATAGCTGCTAAAGCCGCAGGGTTATCATGACCTATTTCAAGGGTGACAGGGTTAACTATATAAGCATCGTTAGCAACGATAAAATGCATCATCGCTTGGCCCAAAGCACCGGAAACACCAAAGTAGTCCCCACTCGTAGTCATAGCCATAATATCGCGCATGGCATCCCAAGTCCATTCGCCCCTATCAAATAGGTCTACAGGATTTGGTGCACCAAATGCATTGATAACATCTAAGTTAACAAAAATGCCCTGTTGGTTCATTACCGGAAGCGGACGAACAAGCCCCAGAATATCTCCATCAACTGTTAATCCCGGCCACATATGGGTTTGGGTGGTACGCCAGTTAGAATCCGGTCTGCCAAGGTCATTAATTGGCATAACATAACCTCTGCTAAATGCGGTATTTACATGAGCAGGCCCCATATATATTATATCTACATATGCTTCGCCCGCTAAGTTAGCAGTGCCTAAACGCCCTATAATCTCACCGCCAGGGATGAGTACAGGCTCGATAACAATGTTAAAAAGCTCTTCTACACGTTGGCGGTTTTCGTAGCGCAGACGATGGACAAAATAGTTAGGGTTATCATCTACCGGGGTTACCCAGCCATCTTCGTTAAACGACCCTATGGATGTAAACCAGTACATAGCCTGTGAGCCAAAGCGGACTACACGGCCATCCAAATCCGGGAATTCTGGCTGTACAGGTGCAGGTTCTGTTGTTGTTGGCGGTGCTGTTGTTTCAGTTGGCCCCGTTGTTGTTGGTGCAGCTGTTGGTGCTGTTGTTGTAGGGGGGTCTGCATTGTTGTTATTGCCGCAGGCAACAAGCAGTAATGCAAGTACACCCAATGCGGCAATCAAAATCACTAACTTTCTTGCTTTCATTTTGTTTCCTCCTTATTTCTTATTTTTTTATGTGAAGGAAATTGCAATTTCCTTGACAACAAATTGGGTAAATATTATCCAACTATCCCGCTGCGCTCGATTCCTTCAATAAACTGCCGTTGCATTATGGCGTAAACGAGTATAATTGGCACGATTATAAGCGTAACTGCCGCCAAAAACACCATCTGGGCTTGCATCATTTCAAAGTCGGCAAACATCATAGAACCGCCGCGGCTATTGTAAGACTGCCAGCGGAATACAACCTGACCTAATGAAACATGCATAAACTGCGGCCTGGTAAGTAAAAGACCGCTGAAAAACGTATCACCATAATGCCATACCAGCGAAAACATAAAAACCGTTATAATGGCGGGTTTTGCATTTGGCATCATAACTGACATATAGGTGCGCAAATGACCGCAACCATCTATCCTGGCGGCTTCGCTTATTTCTACCGGCAAACCCCTAAAAAATTGCCTAAATATATATATAAACAGCCCGGAACGCAAGCCCATGCCTGTAAGTGTTAAGATAATCACAGATGCGTAGCTGTCTATAAGATTTATATTAGTAGGGCCAAAAAAACGGAACTGAAACCATAACGGCACCATGTATGCTTGGGGTGGAATAATAAAGGTAAGCAAAACAATAGCGAAAATAATATTACTGCCACGGAATTTGTATCTTGCAAACCCATAACCCACAAAAGAAGCTACCATTACGTGCAGTAAGCTTAAACCCATGGAATAACCCAATGTAAATGCTAATGTGTTCCAAAACCGCAAATGCTGCACAGCACCCCTAAAATTATCAAACGTTGGGTTTGACGGTATCAAAAATACCATAGGGTTAAACAAATCCTCTACCGACATAAATGCCGTAGAAAACATGCCGATAACAGGTGCCAAAATGGTATAAGAAATACCAATAAGCAGAATTGCGGTAAAAATCCTTAGTACAAATTCCTTTGCTTCGCGCTTTACTCTGTATTGGTTAAAACCTTTGGGTAACTTCATTTTTACTTTTTCAACCATATGTTTCCTTCCTTTATGTCTGATAAAACACTTTGCGGGATATTATAAAGCTGGACACTGCTATTACCACAATTATCGCAAGCGTACTTATTAATGAAAATGCAGAGCTTAACCCAAAATTACGCGCCGCGCCAAAAGCGAGGTTATTTGCCATGGTCACAGGCTCGCTGTTAATGTAATTGTCAACAATTGTGTAAATTACATTTGTAAGTATTAATGGGCTGATCATGGGCATTGTAACTTTCCAAAATGTTTCATAGGCCGTGGCACCCTCTACTTCGGCAACCTCATACATTGTCCCGGGTATAGCTTGCAACGCCGCCAAGAAAATAATCATTTGCACCCCTGCCGAACGCAGTACCACATGCAAACGCGCTACCGCATCAATGACATGGCCTATAAGAAAAGACGGCATACCAAAATCCACTAACATTACTGCAAGTACATGTGTATGAAATCCGTAAACACTCCCCTCCACATCCGAACTTACCGTACCCATACCGGCTGTCATCATCTCTGTCATGGCAATAATATTGTTTTGTATTGCAGGCACTGCCATTACCACAGGCATAAAAAACAATGCCCTTACAAAAACACGGCCGGGGAATTTCCTGTTTAACAATATGGCCATAAATAAGCTAAAGAATATAATCAAAGGCACAGTCCATGCCAATTCTATAATTGTTTCTGTAAGTGTGCGTACAAAGGTAGGATGAATGAATAGTGCGTTGTTAAAATGGTCTAAACCACGCGGAACAAGCTGATACCTTTCCCCAAACGGAATGTAGATGTCGTTGAAAGAATAACGCACAACCTGCGCCAACATAGGAAAAAAGAAAAACACAATACCTATGATGCTGGGCAGTATAAACATATAACCTGCCAGCATTTCTTTCCTATTCATTGTTAGCCATGACTTTTTGCTCTTTTTCTGTGTCATATATTCAGCCCTTCCCTCCTAGGGTGTGTCGACATACCCTAGTGTATAACCACAAAATCCTGCGGCGGAATGTGCAACTCGCCCACTTCAAAAGGATGCAGGGTATTGTTTACATAAATTCGTGTGCCGTTCGAGAATTTAGTAACGGTAACGCTATCGGCAATATTGCCATGCAAAACGACAAAGTCTGTTATGCGCTCGGTACGGAGGTTTCTGTATGTTTCGTTAAAAATGCGGTAGTGCCCTATAGCGACATTTACCCAATTCTCGTAGTGGGTAGAATACATACGCTCGTGAGGGGAAAACTGGAACATTCTTGTGGGCTGCGCCGTCATTGTAAACCTAGGTGATGCACCCGTGGCCATAGAATTGAGCAGCGAACCCAGCGGATCCGGGTTTGTTTGCAAATTTACAGGTGCCCCGGCAAATTCTATAAACCCATGCATGACCATTTGATAAAACGGCACATCATGGTCGATAATGTAAAACCAGTCTGCCCGGATAGGCACATCCACCAAGTGGGCAGCGTATCTTAGCGAGTAATCGTTGCCACCAAAAACAACAAGATTAGGAAATTCCCTGCCCAGCCGGTCAATTTGCTCTGTCGAAATAAGGCGCGAGTGCTCCCGGTCAACAGGGTTGCGGCGATACTGGCTTTCTGTAAGAATATCGCCAAAGTCTGTAAGAGCCAGGCTGTTTATGCCCACATTCCTACTATATGCCGGTATAAAACTATCTACATGGAATGGCAAAACGGTCGGGCTAATTAAGTAAAACCAGTCGTTCCTGTGGGAACTAAAGTTGATTGTACGCATGTCCCGGGAAACACGAGTCATAATGCTCATTCTACCGGAGATATCACGAGCCGCTTCAAAGGTATTGTTAAAACGCCTGGAATCGAAGTTAGTTAGCGCAAAATTTACCGCAGGGGCAAGCGCACCGCCACCGGCTTCAAGCCGCTCGTGCAATTCCTGCATTTGCCGCTGGCTGCCCAGCCCCCTTATTGGGTTAACATTTTTTGCTACATCGTGGTTAATACCACGGTTAAACCAACCATGCAGCAGCATTTGCACATTGTTTACGCCCCCGGCATTTAAAATGTCCAGAATATAATTTGCCTCTTCAAAGGAAGTCATTATCTCAAGTGTCATGTGCGGGATGCCAAGGGTATGCGTCTGCATGTCTGCCGCGCCGATAATGTCTAAATAAAATGTTCTTTCCATGTTTCCGGTAAGCGGTGATAATATCCCTCTACCAACAAGATGCTGTTGGTATACATGAGCCATATCGCCCAAAGTGACATTGCCGCCAGTCTGGTCACCGGCAATAATATGGTAACGGATTGTGATATCGTTTTCGTATGCAGCTGGCTGGATAAACGTCATGCTGCTCATATTAAAATTGCCGGACAGGCCAATATCAACACGTTGTGAGTTGCGTATTGTAAAATTAAACCAGGCATAGTTAAAAGCGTTTGTACGTCCAGACACATCTGCATTAACGGTTGCCAACGCCGCACCATTTTCTACTTGCGCTACAATTGCCGCATGACCCTTGTTTATACCCAAAATAGGAAGGCGGACAGATTGCAGGTTTTGCGGCACACTATAGGTAGCAACAAAGTCTATGCCATAAACTGGGGCGGTAAAACGATCCTCTGCATACCTGCCATTATTAAATTCGATTAGCGCACCAGAGCCGCTTGGCACTAAAAGAAACCCTTCGTCCGCTAAGCTTGCAGCACCAAAAAAGCGCATAACATCTAAAGTTCTTAAAACGCCCACATCTTCGGGCATATCTAAACGGCTAAGGGGTATATTTGTAACCAAATCCGAACCGTCCAGCGTAAATTCGACATACAGGACAATAATGTCCCTTGACATCTCGCATTCGTATCCGGACATGGCGTGGTCGTAATCAAGTTCCTCTTCCGTATAGCCGATTTCGCCAAAAATGCGCACAAGCCGCTCTGCATTTGCACCCGATCTGATACCGTCACTCATGCGAACGAAACCCTCTTTATACGCGGAGTCCGAAAAATTCCTGTTCATCCAGCTACGGTCAGAATTCCCGTATATCTGATCCAGCACTCTGGTTTGGAAACGCTCTGCTTCCATATACCTTGGCAAAGCATACACGCCCAAATCCATGTTTCCAATGGTGTACCTAATTGCCAAACCATTTGGCAGGTTAAACAGCTCAAACTGCCCATGCGCAACAGAATCGTTATATGTCCAGTGGGTAAAAACCCTACCCCTATGGTTGTAAAATGTAAACCCGACATGGGAACCCATAACATTACGCTCGAAGGGGTTGGCAATCTGGTCTTGCATCATCCCCGGCGGGGTAGAATGCCAGGTGTACCCATTGCGTGTGTCGTACACCGCTATTGCGGCGTTGTTTCGGTTAACATACAATGCAAGTGTGTCATTTTGTGCAGCCCGCACCATTCCCGGTACAGAACTGCCCTCAATTGGCACAAAACCGGTCATCTCTCCCTGGCTTACCAATGGGGTTAAATGAGAAAAGTCATAGGCCACAAAACTATGAAGATACCGCCTGTGAATTAAAAACGCTACGGCAATAATCGCTACAATTACAAGAAGATTAACCCATCTTCGTACGGTAGCGCGTTGCGGTGTTAATTTATGCTTTATTGCAGACATCTCATCTCGCCCCTTTCTGTATCCCAATGGGGCTCTGCCCCAAACCCCGCTTCCGCTTCCGCTTCCTCTGGGAAGCGGCGGAACCGCTTTTTCATATTCTAAACGTAAGCTCTGTATACATGCTCCAGATAAAAACGTATACTTGTTGAATTAATGTGAGCACCAGCGTAAACAAAAATAAAATGATTAGCATTGCACAGAATGTTAAAACTGCCGTGGTCACCGCTTTTGTAACCGTATAATTGTGTATAACAATTAGCCCCACAAATACCAAAACCACGAACCAAAACATTCCAACACTAATTAGCAAATGAAAAAACGCAGTTTCCTGCATGGATAAAACATTGCTAAACAAAGTGGCGGGTACTATTATCAGTACCAAAGGGGTCATGGCATAACATATCGTCATAAAAATTTCTTTAAACTTACCTTCGCCATCTGTTAATGATGTTACCGACCAGTTGCTTACACAAAACAGTATTAGCATTACTATCAACTGCCCAAAGTCCCATATACTGTTCATATGCAAAGGGTACCTTGGGCTTATCAAAATAGATATATACTGACTTCTGAAAGCCAGCGATATCCCCAGCAGCACAAGATTAACTATAGCCAGCCACAGTGTACCTTTTTCTTCAAATTTCATTTCATAAAACCCTTTTACTGGGCTGGTTAAAATCCTTAGCGGTAGTGAGTAGAAACTAAGCGCATGTTTAATCATAAGCATCTTCCCCCATCGCATTAAGACCTTTTACATTTTTATATACCGAACGGGCGGCCATAATAACCGCAACCGCCAGCAAGCCTGTCAAAAAATAAGACAAATATGTGTCCACAAACTCTTGCCTACGCCGTATTAATGCCCACGAATAGTTCCGCAAATCCATACCTCTTCTTAGATAATCCATTGCTGTAGCGTAGTTTCCCGCATGTAGATGCGCCCGGCCTATGCCTGCCAAGGCAAGGGTATTAAATTCGTTAATTTCCATTATCCGCTGCCAAGTCTCAACGCTATCTGCCTCATTGCCCTGATACCGTAAGCCCACTGCCAAATTTATAAGCGTCCCATATTCGGTAGGCTCGTAATACACAATGCGCCCCCTGGCAGCATCAAGAACCAATATGGTATCGCCTATTACATCTAATGCAACAGGGGTGCGGGTCATGCCCATAGCCGTGCCTTCGCCACCAAATACATATAGGATATTTCCGTCCGAATCATAAGTAAAAACCCGGCTGCGGGTGCTGTCCAGCACAGAAAACATACCATTGGGTCTTGCCACAACGTCAATAAAAACCGATGGTGTATCGAAAAAGAAAATCCTTTGATCGCCGCTGATATCGGTGTTTGTGTTTAAATTTCTGATTACATCGTTGCCGCGCGGGTTTAGCCGCATAACTTGATCTCTTCCGTCACCATCACCACGGCCAGAATGGGTGGCAAAAACAAAACCGTACTCATCCACATCCATCCCCGAAAACTCTGTGGGGATAAACCTGCGCTGCCTTTCGCGCTGTTCCTGAGTTGCAATAGACCTCCAAAATACATCTATTGCACTTATACGTACATTTATTGTGCCAAAGTAGCCAAAAAACTGACCATTTTCGTCAAATCGCATGATGCCTTCAAACACATGCATTACTATTACATATACCCGCCCAGCCCTGTCTGCAACAATACGCTGCGGCCTAAAGTCTATTTCGTCATCTATCATGCCTAAGTCGGGGTTATAAATCATGCTTAACAGGTAGCCGTTATTGTCCAATATAACGACACGCCTATTTTCTGTGTCCGCAATATAGATGTTAAAATGGTAACAGACAAATATACCACTAGGGCTGTTAAATGTATCCCTTGCCCCGTTATTCTCAAAGCCGTAAACTACACGCAAAAGATTCAGCTCTTGGTCAAAAATTACTATGCGGTTATTTCCTGTGTCCAACAAGTAAATGATGTTGTTTGCATCCACGCTAAAGTCTGTCGGCCTTACAAAAGCACCTAGTTCCGGACAAATGTCTGCGGCAGAAATGCTACGGGTAGCTATGTAAGCCACCGGCGCCGGCACCATATCCCTCCAGAAATTAAAAGTATATCCCTGATACGGGACTTCTGCCGCAACGGGCAAAGTGCTTATCCCAACCAATATAAACACCAATACAATAACCATGGCTTTTTTTGTTCTTCGTATTCGCATTTTGCCGACCTCCTTATATCGCTATAATTTCTATGATTGGGGCTTGTCTTAAATATCATTTTTAAAACACAAAAGTCACCATTCCCCGCACTAAAATCCTATGCAGAAAACGGCAACATTATTATTGGCCGAAAGATTATTTGATTTGAGGGCGCAAAAAGCCAGGCAGTTATGCTTGTTAAAACCGTACGTGGCATAAGTCAAACATATTTGATTCCATTCCTTCCAGTCGGGCAAAGCCCTCCTTGCGGAAGGCAAAAATATTTTGATGAAAGAAGCTGAGGTTCGCTTCTTTCACACTTATCAGTCCCCTTTGCCATCATACTTACAGTGAAAAAATTGATTTCCATTTTCATCTTGTATACACGACTCGAAAAGCGTACAATAAGGAGCATGAAAAAAATAAACAATGTTGGAGGACTGCAAATGAGCCGTAAGCCGTTACTGCTTGAAAAATGGGATTTTATTGTGTTGCTGGGTGAGTCTGGCGGCGGAAAAGGAACTTTGGTTCAAAATATTAAGCGGTACTGGCTGGAGAACCTGCATTCTGCCAGTATGGGCGATGTGTTCCGCAAAAAATCACAGGAAGACCCGTCGCTAAAAGAATTTACAGAAAAAGGAATTTTGGTCGATGACGAGCGCACGGGCGAAATTTTTCGCGAATTCGCGCTCAAACATACGCCGGGGCTTATAGACGGCTACCCAAGAAACCGCGACCAGGCCATAGACCTTATCCGCTTTATTAAAGATAATAATTGGCGCGTGTTGGTTGTGGATATCAATTGCGACATAGAGCGTATTATCAAGCGTTTGCTGTCCCGTAACCGCGCAGACGATAACCTGTCTATCGTGTATAAACGCCATACAGACCATAAGCATTTGCACCCCGCAGTAATGGCGGAACTGCGCACGCGCCCGGATTTATTCGATATCATCACCCTGGACGGCAACCATGATTCCGAAGTTGTGTTTACTTCATTTTTGCTGGATGTACTAAGGCTTGTGGATATGCTGTATTTCTACGATATGACAAATATCAGCACCGACTTTAAGGTGCATAAAAACGAAACCACAATTAACCCCGCCATCAACAGATGGATATGCTGTTTCCTAAAAAGTATCCAAGATAAACTGGACGAAAAGTAGGCCCATAGTGGATATTTTTGAAGAAAACCGCAATACGCTAAAAAAAGAAGCCCCGCTTGCTGCGCGCATGCGGCCCACCACGTTGGAAGAGTGGGTAGGACAAGCGCATATTATAGGAAAAAATACGCTTTTGACCCGTGCAATAAAGGCCGATAAGCTTAGTTCACTGGTACTTTACGGGCCGCCCGGTACCGGCAAAACATCGCTTGCAAGAATAATTGCGGGCACGACACAGTCCGTTTTTACGCAGTTAAACGCGACCGTTTCCGGTGTAAAGGATATACAGCGCGCGGTCGAAAACGCCAAAACCGCGATTGAACTGTATGGCAAGCGGTCGATACTGTTTGTAGACGAAATTCACCGTTTTAACAAAGCGCAGCAGGATGCGCTTCTCCCATATGTAGAAGACGGTACGATAATTCTTGTTGGCGCAACTACGGAAAACCCGTATTTTGAGGTAAACAAGGCGCTTGTTTCCCGTTCTGTAATTTTCGAACTCTACCCGTTGTCACAGGCTGATATACTGGATTTGATGCGCCGCGCACTGCAAGATACAGAGCGCGGGCTTGGCTTTTTGCCGGTTGAAGCACATGACGATGCACTTACATTTTTGGCAGACATAGCCGGCGGCGATGCGCGCACTGCGTTAAATGCCTTAGAACTGGCGGCTTTAACCACAGAACCCGACCCGTCGTCCGGGCAAATTGTAATTGACTTGGACGTGGCATCGGCATGCATACAAAAACGCGCACTGCGCTACGAGAAAAATGGCGATAACCATTATGACACCATTTCCGCGTTTATAAAAAGCATGCGCGGTTCGGACCCGGATGCCGCATTGTACTACCTTGCGCGCATGATATATGCCGGGGAAGACCCCAAATTTATAGCCCGCCGTATTGTCATTTGCGCTTCCGAAGATGTGGGCAATGCCGACCCGCATGCACTGCAAGTTGCGGTTGCGGCAATGCAGGCCGTGCAATTTATAGGCATGCCGGAAGGGATGTTCGCACTGTCGCAGGCAACAATATACATTGCCTGCGCCCCAAAAAGCAACGCCTCTTGTACGGCAATAACCACCGCCCTTGAAGACGTGGCAAAGGTGCAAATAAAGTCCATACCACCTCATTTGCAAGATGCGCACTACCAAGCCGCGGCAAACTTGAACCGTGGCACAGGGTACCAATACCCGCATAGCTTCCCCGGCAACTATGTGCCGCAGCAATATTTACCGGACGAATTGCTGGGGCGGGCGTATTATAAGCCAACAGAAAACGGCGTAGAGAAAAAGATAGGCGAAGCTTTACGCAAGCTGCGCCCCAATTCCGCTAAGGAAGGTGAATGATTTGATTGTAATTGCTGTAATCGCAATTTTAATGGGAATACTCTCGATAATAATTCCGGATATTTTCATTAGGGGCTATGGCAATTTGAAAGCAAAAGGGCAAGCTCGTTTGAGATTTGCGAATAGAGTGTTTGGTGTTCTGATTGTTGTTTGTGGAATAGCTATAATTGTCTGTGAATTGACTTGATTTGTTACACGCTACCCGACTCGTACGTAAACCCTTTTCCGTGAACATCGGAAACAGTATCCGTAATCATAAACGCTTCTTTATCGTGCTTATCTACAATTGCCAACAATTGCTGATAGTCCTTTGCATCCATTGTAACCATAAGCATTGGCTTTTCCTGTTTTTCGAACGCGCCTGTAGACGGTATTTTTGTTACACCGCGCCCAATATCGTGCAAGATATCCTTGGTTATTTCTTCGTAAAACTGGCTGATGATATACACCATTTTTTTCTTATTTGTGCCGTTTTCGATATAATTCATTGCGACAGACGTTATGAAAATGGACAAAATTGCAAAGAAAAACTTGTCTACATCAAATACCACCAAGCATAGCAGTACAACAATACCATCTGTTATAAACAATCCGATAGATGGGCTAATATTGAAGTGCTTTTTTAGTATCAACGGCGGTACAGCAGTCCCGCCGCTGGATGCTTTGTTATGGTACAAAATGCTTACAGCAACCCCAAAAAGCGCGCTGCCAATGATGGTAGAAAGCATGGTATCGCTAATCAAGGTAATGCGCGGCATGATGCTGATAAAAAATGGAAGCAAGGCTGCGCCAATTACTGTGTTAAAGAAAACTTCCCTGCCCAAAAAGAAAAACGTAAGCACAAGAACCAGCGCATTGCCTACATATATTACCGTAGACCGCCCCACCCCCAGCCACGATTCCAAAATAATTGCAAGCCCTGTAAGCCCGCCTGCGGCAATATTGTGCGGGGCAAGAAACATATTTACGCACACGCTAAGCAGCGCAATAGCAAATGTGATATATACGAGTTTTTTTAGTCGTGATTTCATAGGAAAACAACCCCTTTTTTATGGCGATTGTCTATAGTTTGGCAAGACGGCTGTTTTTTATGCATCTTCTGTTAATCAGATTTGCTTAACTTCAAGTTAAGTTCCCCAAAAATACAACCGCTATTACATGGCACGATGACTACATTGCTGTTAAAATGCTTTTATAGACATTTTATAGGAGGACTTTTATGCTGGACAATATTAGCGTAGGGAATCGAATCGCCCAGTTACGCAAGCAAAACAAATTGACACAGGAGGAATTGGCAAATAAATTAGGCATAACAGCACAAGCAATCAGCAAATGGGAAAATGGACACACGTTGCCGGAAACGGCGTTACTTCCGGTATTGTCAAAGTCATTTGATTGCTCTATTGACTCTATACTCATGCCATTTGCAGAACATGATTCCGCTTTCCGGGATTTTGCACGTGTCGTTGGCGGTGAACCGGGCGAGCTTGCAGTGCAGCTTTACGAAAAAATGAAGGGTACATTTGCTTTTCCAATAATTTATAACGACGAATACGAGGCATATCACAATGTACCCGGCGGCAGAAGTGCGAGATTCAATTTTTTGGACAAGGAAGGTTTTATCGTCAGGATGGACAGGAAGAGCGAAGCATCGGAAGATAATATTTTTTTGGCAAGAGTTGCGCTACCGAATTGTTCGAAATATATACACATAGTTGATAACATGCCGCAACATATACAACAAAAATTCAGATGCAATGATTGTACGCGTTGTGCGGGATATGAGTGCCGCACCTGCATGATTTATACATTTGAAGGCGTGAAGTATCGGCAATGCCACTTTGTGACCATCCCAATCGATTCGGCCGAAAATATGGAGCATGTATTAACGTTAATACACGCAGAAACGGGGGCATGTAAATGATTTCCCATGAACAAAAAATGAAATTGCTGGTTGATGATAGGTATCCTTTGGCTGCCAAATACGACCCAGAATGGATATTTGAAAATAAAATGGGGGGCCAGTGTTTATGGCTTGCAGAATCTCTATCGCGCATAATGGAATTGAAACCGGGAATGCGCATACTTGACATGGGTTGCGGCAAAGCCCTTACCTCGATTTTTCTTGCGAAAGAATTTGGTGTTACGGTATTCGCTAATGATTTGTGGATAAGCCCTTCAGATAACTGGAACCGTATTTGCAGAGCAGGGGTGCAAAATTTGGTTTATCCAATTTATGGTGAAGCCCACGCATTGCCTTATGCAAATAATTTTTTCGATGCCATAATAAGCATAAATTCCTTTCAAATGTATGGAACAGCCGATAATTACTTGATTGATTACATGGCACATCTTCTTAGGCCAGAAGGCCAGTTTGGGCTTGTAACTTGGGGGCCGGACAAAGAGTTTGCTGGCCGTGTGCCAGAGGAAATGGAAAAAAGCTGGTGGCCTGATTTTTACTACTTCCATTCCCTTGACTGGTGGCGCTGGCATTTTGAGAAAACGAAATTATTCGATATTGAAGCCGGTGATGACCTAGATGGTGACGGTGTACGTATTACAAAGCAATGGGATAAAATCATGGACAACTACGACCCAGCACGTAATTATGAAATTATGCGTTGGAATCGGATGGTGGCAAGACGAAATTATTCACAGGCCGCTGAGCATAGGAAACGACCTTAACTATAGCAAACTATAAGGCATTATTTTCCTTCTTGACACGACAACCGCGTCAAACTTTATATTTGAACGGAAAGGAGGGTAAACCCCAATGAATCAACTACAGACCATCGGCACAGTATCAAAAAACCTTGGCGTATCAAGCCGAACACTCCGTTATTATGAGCAAATAGGCTTGATTGAAAGTAGCCGCATGGAAGATTATGCTTACAGAGTTTACGACAAAGATGCCATATGCAGACTTAGGCAAATCATCATACTGCGGAAGCTTCGTGTACCTATAAAGCAAATCCGAGAGATATTTTGCAATAGTGATGCTGTGAACGTAATTGAGATATTCGAGCGCAATATTAGCGAGTTGGACGAGCAGATTACAGCCTTAGCAACAGTCAAGTCTATACTTAGCCGCCTTGTACGCGAATTATATGAAAAAGCCAATATGCGCTTACAGCTTGATTATCTTGGTGATAGTGCTGTATTTGCCATTGTGGACAGCATCACCTTTCCAAAAAACATATTACAGGAGGAAATTTCGATGAGTGACTTAAACAAGGCAAATGAGCAACTGGGCAAATTAACCGACAAGGATGTTCGTATCGTACATCTTCCGCCCTCTACGGTAGCAAGTGCGCTTGGCGTAGGGAATAATGCCGAAGATGAGGCAGATAATATCATGGAAAAATTTAAGGATGACGTTTTAATGCATATTAACCGTAGCACCAGATTCTATGGGTTCAACAACCCGGAATTTACACCTGATGGCGACTTTATTAAACATGGGTATGAAGTATGGGCGACCATCCCGGATGATTTACATGTCCCTGCACCGCTAATGCGAAAACAATTTAATGGTGGGTTGTATATTGCTTATACCAGCAAACCCGTCAGTTTTGATGATTGGAAAAAGCTGAAAGAATGGTTGGACAACAACGATGAATTTGAATATGATAACAGCCGGGCATATCGGACAGACAAGTTAGAGGAAAAAATGCCTAGGGGTGCCGGGTGGGGATGCCTTGAGGAACATTTTAACTCGTACAATATATATGGGTTGCAGGACAGAAAACATGTAATCACCCATATTGATTTTTTATTCCCCATAAAGGAAAAGCAATCGTAAACAACACACAAAAGATGCACAGGCCGGGGCAGAACACAATCGCCCCGGCTCATTTCATATAGGTGACATTCGCGCCCAAATGGTTTACATACAGGTGGTTTTATTTTATTATGTAGTGGACATCTTGCAAAACTTAGGATTTTGAGGAAGAGGGATATTTTATGAAAAAAGGGATTTTATTTTTGTGCGCCGCAATTTTATCTATGGCGGCGTTTTCGCACACCGTTTACGGGCTTGAAATATTGTTCGAGCATCGCACGCAACAGCAGATATCACGGGGGGTAACATACGAGCAAAACCGGATGATGACGTCTAACGGAATGTTGGATGTTCATGTTTTATGGATAGACCTTCATGACCAATACCTTTACGTTGGCCCAGTTACAAGCGCGGCTGATTTTGGCCGTAGGGATACCACATCAAACATGCTTAGGGATGCAGGCGCGATTGGCGGCATAAATGCAGACTTTTTTGGGCTGGCGGGCCAGTATTCCGTCCATTTTGGGCCAATAGCCATGGATGGACAATTGCTCGCCACAAATGCATCTACAAATATCAATTTCGGCGAATTTGCAACGTTTTTTGTGGATGTTTTCAATAATGTGTCTTTCCGCTACATGCGTTCCGACATACGTTTCTACAATAACGGCACGCGTAATGTGAACATAAACAGCTACAACAACATAGGACATGCCCTGGATTGGCCTGTAGTTATAGACCGTCTGGCAATGGTTGATACATCTGATATAAGCGCGCGGTTCCCGGGGCTTTCAAAAATTGTTGTACAAGGCAACGCAATAACCCAAGTTTCCATGCCGGGCCAAACTGTAACTGTCCCCGAAGACGGATACGTTATAATTTTGCCCCAGCAAATGGCGTACCGCCGCCGTTATTTTAACGTAGGCGATAGGGCAACTTTGATTATTGGCAACAATCTTGGGGTTGATTTTTCATCTATTCAATCTGCCATAGGCGGCGGCGGGCTTATCCTTTCACAAGGGGAAACTGTAAACGACCGCGGTGCAGCACCGACCGGGCGTCATCCGCGTTCTGCGGTTGGTATATGCCAGCTTGGGCGTTATTTGATTCTTATGACCGTTGACGGGCGCAGCCACTCCATAGGCGCAACCCATGCGGAAATGGCAGAGATTTTGCGCCGTTATGGCGCGTTTGAGGCAATGCATTTCGACGGCGGCGGTTCATCCACACTTGTTATAAGTGACCGTGGGGAAAATCACATGGTAGCAAACACGCTGTCGGAAGGCAGCGAACGCCGCGTTATAAACGCGCTGGGTATCTTCGACAGCGCACCGGTTGGCGAAATGTCACGCATTGTGTTAGATATGTCTGTTTCGCAGGCAATAGTGGGCTTCCCCGTCGAAGCCGGTGTTTTTGGCGAAGATAGGCATTGGAACCGCCTTCCCGTAAACATGGCGAATGTAAACTTTTCTGTTCAAGACGCAACCGCCGGCAATTGGCGGGATGGGGTATACACCGCACTTCGCTCTGGTACGCATATATTAGAGGCCAGGTATGGAAACTACCGTACTGTGCAAATAATGAATGCATATGTATTGGCAGAACTTCAGCCGAATATACCATCTGTTTCGCTGTTCGAAGGGGATCGTATTGCCTTGGGCTTTGATGGCGTTGCCGTTTGCGGCTCTTCATTAACCATCCCAATGGTAACGGAGCTTAGCGTTACTCCGCCGCATTTAGGGCATTTTGACAATGGTGTTTTCGTTGCGGCAAGTGCCGGGTCAGGGTTTATCACTGCCGGCATTGGCGATATTCGTGCATATATCCCCGTGTCTGTAGGCGGCTTCCCAATTAGAATAAACATGCAAAGCAGCCGCATCGGCTCTTTGGCTGTACCTGCCGGGAATTCTGTTAACGTAGGCATAGAACAACCGCGCAATGCTATCCGTATGGATTATATATTTGACCGCAGCACAGCAACCCAGGCGGCATATGTAACATTCGACCCGCCCCTGTCCATACCCGGCACACCCATGGGATTGCGCTTACAGGTACATGGCAACGGGTCTGGCCACTGGTTACGCGGGCGTGTACGGGACGGCGACGGCAGAATACACTTGATAGACTTCACCCGCAATGCGGATTTTATTGGATGGGAAACCGTGACCGCAAGAATGCCGGATGCGCCGGGGCCTTTCACAATAGACCAAATTTACATGGTCACGTTATATTCGTATGATACCACCCTGCATCGCGTTCAGTTTTATGGGCTGGAGGCCATGTTTGCCCCGCCAAGCATGGCAGCAATACCGCAGGGCGCACAGTTTTCTGATGCGCTTCGGGGTAGTTTCGCAAACGGCAGAAACTTTGAATTTGGCGTGCCTGCAGAGGCTGTTTATTCTACATTTGCATGGTCGGGCTTTGCAGTTTCAACAATGTCAGCCGGGAATGGCGGGATTTCTGCGACCGACCGTAGCCAATGGGCACGCTTCATGCGTGATACACGTGCCATAAATTCCGAATATGTGCTGATACTGATGGATGCCAACCCATTGGACTTTAACCAGCGCATGGAGTTTGAGTTGTTCCACCTTGCCATGCAGGAACTACGGAACGAGGGCCGCCTGGTGTTTGTGGTCAGTGCCACAGGCGAAGAAACCGAGCTTACAATCCGTGACGGGATACGTTATATAAACCTTGCGCAGCCGCAACAAGGCTTGGCTACCATATATTTTTCAATTTACGGCGGGCAAATCCGCTGGAGAGGTTAAGTAAGAAACCCTAAACTTACCGGAGGCATGAATTTGACACACAACAAAACAGCCCGCACCGTTGCCATGATGATGGCAATCACAATAATCGGCAAAATAATGGGCGTACTGCGCGAACGTATGCAGGCCGTCCATTTTGGCGGCAATACAGCAGAAAGTATTGCCTTTGCCCACGCAAGCATTTTGCCGCGCAATTTCTTAGACATCATGTTTGCGGCAGCTTTTTCTGCAAGCTTTATCCCTGTGTTTTCCATGTATTTGGAAACGAAGGGCAAAAAGGCGGCCTTCGATTTGGCGGCCCTTTTTATTAGCATTGTAACGGTATTAACCGTGGGCGTTGCAGTCGTGTCTATGCTGTTTGCGCACCCCATTTTTACGCTAACGTTGCGGGCAGATTATTTGCCGCCCGGCACAGTCGATTTAGGCGTTACGCTTTTGCGCATCATGTTCCCGCTAATGATATTAAGCGGGCTTGCATTTTCGTTCACCGGCATACTGCAATCCCTTGGAGAGTTCCGTATACCTGCTGCAATGAGCGTAGTATCCAACGGAATAATCCTGTTATATTATTTCTTTTTGGTTGACCGGTTTGGCGTTTACGGCCTAGCTGTTGCATTTTTAATTGGCTGGGGGGCGCAGGCGGTTATCCAGTTGCCGTTTTTGATAAAACACAGATTCAAATTTCGTTTTCTCATCAACCCAAAAGACCCCGGCCTTAGAAAAATAGCAAAACTGGCATTACCGGTAATGCTAAGCTCGTGGGTGCTTCCCATAAATATTCTGGTTAATGCCTATGTCGCATCCGGGCTTTATGGCGACTTTGGCGTTAATGCGATACATTTTGCCAACACCCTGTTTGCGATAATTAGCGGCGTTTTTATCCTTAGCGTGTCCAATGTCATTTTCCCCAAATTGTCGCGGCAGGCGGCGGCAAAGGACACACACGGCTTTAGCGAAACCATTAATGAGACTGTTCGTGTACTCCTATTCTTCCTGTTGCCGCTAACATTTGGGCTTATGGCGCTTAGTGAGCCGTTGGTTGGGTTAATCCTTGGCGGCGGGCAGTTTGACGATATCGCTGTGCAATTCACGGGCACGGCATTGTTCCACTTTGCCATCGGGGCGGTTGGGTTTGGGATTCTTACGATATTAAGCCGCGCCTGTTATGCCATGCTTGACGGGCGCACACCCATTGTAGCCGCAGTGGCAGCGATAATAATTAATACCATACTAAGCTTTGCGCTTGCCCCCCATCTGGACGTTGCGGGGCCGGCTTTAGCAAACGCAATTGCCCAAACCCTTGGCGCCGCCATTTTGGTCATATCGCTAACACGAAAAAGTGTGGTAAAATGGCCCGCATCAACCATTATAGATATTGGGAAAATGATGATCCTTGCCCTTGTGATGTTTGTGGCAGTGCATATAACCTCCCGCCAAACAGCAGGGATGCATGTGTTGCTGCAAGTTGCAATACCCGGCATGGTAGGCATTATTGTGTATCTTGGTTTGGCGGCAGTGCTGCGTATTAAGGAAATGGGCTGGTTACTTTCGCCCTCTAAGCGCAGATAAATTGGAGGTTACTAGAATGAAAAAAAACATACTATTCATCCTAACAGACGACCAACGCTACGACGCCCTGGGCGCGGCAGGAAATAAAGATATAATCACACCAAATCTTGACCGCCTTGCTGCATCAGGTTCAATGTTTACACAAGCGCATATCCCATGCGGTACAAGCGCGGCAGTTTGTATGCCAAGCCGCGCAATGATAAATTCAGGGCGCACATTATTTTCCATTTCGGGCGTTGGCGAAACCATACCAGAAGAACACACGACCTTAGCGGAAACTTTTAAAAATGCAGGATATGACACATTTGGCACCGGCAAATGGCACAATGGTCCTCCCGCCTTTGCAAGGGGGTTCACCAGTGGAGACAATATCTTTTTTGGGGGTATGTGGGATCATTGGAATGTTCCCGTATACCATCACGACCCAACAGGGCAATATGATAATGTTATAAATTTCGTTTCGGATTTTGGGCGCAATCGAAAAGTAAGTACACTTCGTTGCGACACATATCACCCGGGTGTGCATTCTTCGGAGTTACTAACCGGCACTGCCATCAAATACATTCAAGAACATCCTAGCAATGTCCCGTTTTACCTGTATCTTTCGTACCTAGCCCCGCACGACCCGCGTACCATGCCACAAAAATTTATGGATATGTATGACCCTAACGAGATTTCGCTGCCTGCTAACTATATGACAAGTCATCCGTTTTCGTTTGGTGTCGAAACTATCCGCGACGAGGTATTAGCCTCTCAGCCTCGTGTAGAGTCGGAAGTGCGAGCACATTTGGCAGAATATTACGCCATGATAACGCACCTGGACTATGAAATTGGCCGGTTGCTTGATGAATTAGAAGCAAAGGGCTTGCTTGACGATACAATTATCATTCTAACCGGAGATAATGGCCTTGCAGTGGGTAGCCATGGTCTAATGGGCAAGCAAAATCTCTACGACCATAGTGTCCGCATTCCTTTGATTGTGGCAGGGCCCGGGATTCCCAAGGGCCAGATAATCGATAAATATGTATATTTACTGGACATTTTCCCAACGCTGTGTGACTTATGCAATATACCAATCCCTGATACGGTGGAAGGCAGGAGCTTTGCCCCGATGTTTTCGAATCCCAATTTTACAACGCGTGAGTCGCTGTATTTTGTATATACAAATCTCATCCGTGGTGTAAAAAATGACCGCTACAAACTTATAGAATACCGCAACCACGCTAACCTCCTGCAACTTTTCGACCTTGCAAATGACCCGCACGAAATAAATGATTTGTCTGAATGCCCACAGCACACAAAAATCGTCGAAAACATCATGACACTCTTGCACGAAAAGAGAGCTGAATGGAATGATTTTGAGCATCCGTCAAGCGAAGGGTTTTGGAACGCCGTATGATGTTACTAATAAAACCTGCTTCCGGCAATTGCAATATGCGTTGCAAATATTGCTTCTACAACGATGAAATGCGCCTTCGCAAAGATGCTAACCGTGGCATGATGTCATTGGAAACCTTGGAGTGCATCGTCAAAAACGCAATGGATGAGTCTAAAGTGTCTTGTACATTTGGCTTTCAGGGGGGCGAACCGCTGCTGGTTGGTTTGGGCTTTTACGAGAAATTAATAGAATTTCAAGAGCGATATAGCCGCCCGGGGTTGCGAATCGCGAATACTATCCAAACAAATGGACTGCTGATAAATAAAGAATGGGCTCAGTTTTTTGCAAAAAATAATTTTTTGGTAGGACTTTCTGTGGATGGACACAAGGATATTCATGATATGTTTCGCCAAGATGCCGCTGGAAAAGAGACATTTGTTCGTTGCCTAAAGGCAGCGCAGATACTTGCGGCAAACAAAGTTGAATTCAACATCCTAAGTGTTGTTACACGGCGGCTGGCCTCCCACCCGGTAAAAGTATGGAACACCTACAAAAAATATAATTTCAAACATATACAACTCATACCCTGCCTGGACGCCTTAGACAATTTAAGCGGTAACAAACATTCACTTACCGCAGATGACTACGGGGCATTTTTATGTAAACTTTTCGACTTATGGTACGATGATTTTGTGAAGGGCGAATATTATTCTGTTCGTACTTTTGATAACTACATTAATATGCTAATGGGGAAGCCGCCAGAAAGTTGCACCATGAATGGCTACTGCCAGGTATATGCTTTAATCGAAGCTGATGGTACCGTATACCCTTGCGACTTTTATGCGCGGGATAATTACGAGATTGGAAATGTACACACCAGCAGCTTCGCTGATATGTTTAGCGGCGAGGCTGCACAGCGGTTTATCCGCGAATCTCGGGCTGTATTGCCCGAATGTAGTACATGTGGCATTTACCCCATTTGCAGGGCCGGATGCCGCCGCGATAGGGAGCCTTTTGTAAATGGCATGCCGAGCCTTAACCGCTTTTGCAGTGCGTATAAAAAAATTTTTAGTTATGCCCTTCCCAGGATGCAGCATATTGCAAGGCGGTTATCTTCCCCGGGCTAATTCAAACCGTGCTGGAAACATATTGCTCTTCCTTACGCTCGCTCTTCTCCACAATAGAAAGTGTCATACATGAAACACTCGCCGCCCCGGCCTCTTTCAAAACACTTGCACATTCGTTCAAGCTTGCGCCTGTGGTGTAGATATCATCTACTATTATGTAATTTTTGCCCTCTGTTGTCGTATGTTTTGCAACCTCAAAAGCACCGGCAACATTCTCTACGCGCTGGCGTGGGTGTAATCCTGACTGCGGCGGGGTATCAACAGTGCGCAGCAGTACATTCTCCATTGGGATGCCTAGTTGCTGCGATAAATACTGCGTCAGAATTTCCGCCTGATTAAAACCGCGTTCCTGTTGTTTCTTCTTGTGCATCGGTAGCGGAACCAGAATGACATCACTTGTAGAAAGCTGAATATGCATTGCCCACAATTTACCCAAGCTGTGGGCAATTTGCTTGTTCTGTCTAAACTTTAATTCGTGAAGCAAGTCACGCATCAATTCGTCATAAAGGAAAGTGGCACGGTTTTGCGCAAAACTAAACCCTTTTCCAAAACACGAAACACAACGCTCGACTTCCTTTTCTGTGGGGATGCCGCAGCATTTACATATTGGGGAAGATATTGTTTCGAATAAGGATTGACACAGGCGGCACAGCAGCATGTCTCGCGGTTGCGTATCGTTTAATGTGATAAGGGTGCGGCAAGCGATGCATGTCGGCGGATATATCCAGTCTAGGATGCTTTGCAGTTTCATTGTGCAGCCTCGTTCATATCACTAAGCCGCCGCGCAAGCGCTGTGTAGCGGTGGGTTATACGGTTATTGTCCACCATATGGTGCAAAGTGTTGGGTTCGCCAACCAAAACCGCAAGCTCTTTTGCACGGGTCACAGCGGTGTACAGCAAATTGCGTGTCAGCAGCATTGGCGGGCCGTTAAATATTGGTATAACAACCACCCGGTATTCACTACCCTGCGACTTATGAACCGTCACCGCATATGCCAGTTCCAATTCTTCTAATTGCGAAAAGTCGTATAGGATGCGCCGCCCATCGTCGAAACTCACCGTCACACCATACTCGTCGTCAATTTCAAATATTGTGCCCATGTCGCCATTAAAAACGCCTTCGCCTTGATTTACGGATATGCCTCTTTCGTTAAATTGCTCCCACGTTGCATCGTAATTATTACGTATTTGCATGACTTTGTCGCCTTCACGGAAAATTGTCGCACGGAACTCCCGCTCTTTTTTCCTGGGCGAAGGAGGGTTTAGCTTTGCCTGCAACACATTGTTCAAATTTACAACACCAAGCGGAGATTTGCGCATTGGCGACAGTACTTGAATATCGTGCAACGCATCAAAGCCCTTGTATGTTGGCAGCCGCTTGGATACCAGCTCTAAAATCGTTTGAATCACGCCTTCTGCAGATTGACGGCGCACGAAAAAGAAATCCTTGTCCTTCTCGTTTATGTCCGGATATTCGCCCTTGTTTATGCGGTGGGCGTTGGTTATTATCGCACTTTCCGCTGCTTGGCGGAATACTTCCGTAAGGCGTGCAGTAGCCAGCGCATCGGAATCTATCAGGTCTTTAAGTACATTACCCGGCCCAACCGACGGCAACTGATCCACATCGCCCACTAAAATTAACCGTGTACCAACGGCAACGGCTTTCAGCAAGCTTTGCATTAACAAAATATCCATCATGGACACTTCGTCAACGATTAGAACGTCCGTTTCCAGCGGGCTTTCTTCGTTTTTGTTAAATGTCTGGCGACGCGAATCTTCCGACATAAAGGCAACTTCCAGTAAACGGTGGACAGTCTTGGCTTCCCTGCCGGTCGCTTCCGTCATACGCTTGGCGGCGCGCCCGGTTGGTGCCGCCAGGGAGATTGTAAGCCCACGCGCTTCCAACATACCAATTATTGTGTTAATGGTGGTGGTTTTACCCGT
>Ga0131853_10002379_pt1 | contig 33604 bp, 22 predicted proteins | sample TergutLab28metaG_FD_92764 | JGI IMG/M metagenome (GOLD analysis project Ga0131853, IMG submission 92764) | Labiotermes labralis P1 segment gut microbial communities from Petit-Saut dam, French Guiana - Lab288 P1 (version 2) (version 2) | ecosystem: Host-associated > Arthropoda: Insects >... | reverse complement strand
TTAGAACAGGGGGACGGGGTTGGAACAGGGGGACGGGGTTGGTGTCCCAGATTGGAACAGGGGGACGGGGTTAGTGTTCCATTTTGACCAAGGTCAAAATGGAACACTAACCCCGTCCCCCTGTTCCAATCTGGGACACCAACCCCGTCCCCCTGTTCCAACCCCGTCCCCCTGTTCTAACCCCGTCCCCCTGTTCTAACCCCGTCCCCCTGTTCTAAACGTCATTCTGCGCCTCGCTGGTGGGGGGCGAAGCGCAGAATGACAGGGGGGAGGGGGGGGGTTAGGAAATAACCAGAATATATTTCTAGGCTTCACTCTCCAAGCTTACGAGAATCTCTTCTTCCTCGTCTTCTTCAACTTCTTCTTTATATTTCTTGATCACAAATATCATGGCTATTATCTCTAAGAGCAGAATTAATGCATTCACTATGGTCCAGCGATCAACAAATACCATAGGCAGACGCATATCCTCGGTGATGAAGAAGAACACTATGCCAACCACAGCCAAGACGAGTGTCACTGCAAGCCAGATGCGTCTGGTTCTCTTCAGCTTCTGCTCTTCTTCGCTCTCTTCTTCAATATCTTCGTCATACCCAGCATTGGGGTAGGCGCCCTGCTGAGCTGTTGCATAGGCAGCCTGGACGGTTGCATGGTCGTCAAGCTCTTCGTCTTCCTCGTCGCCCTTGTTCTTCTTTCTCAGAGCGCGAATGAGGGTTATCACTCCAAGCAAGATGCCAACAATGGCCAGTATCAGATTCAGGAGGGCCCAAGCCCCGCTCAGCGGAGGAGGCGGAGGTATAATCTCCCTCTCCTCAACCGGCGTCTGTACACCAGTAGGTGTTTGGTTAGGGGTGATAGTAGTTGTGGGCTCAGTGGTTGTTGGCACGGGAACCGGCACGGGAACATACACGGTGGGTCCAGGCGGCGGTGGTGGCGGTGGTGGCGGTGGTGGTGGCGGCGGCGGAGGCGGAGGAGGCGGAGGAGTATTGGCAAAGAAGGAGTGGCTGAACTCAGCGCGCTCCTTCTTTTCTCCAGCTGGGTTCTTTACAACAAGAAAAGAAGTGAGATTGTTCAAGACGGTAATCTCAACGGCATACACAATAGTGTCTATGGTATAGCCGCTTGCAGCGGTTGTGGTGCATTGCAAGGTGTAAAAGTATTCGCCGGTCCTTGTAAAGTTCAAGGTAATGTTTACCGAGCTCGTGCCGGTGAGAGTAAAGGTGCCGCCGCCGGCTGGCATGGGGTTGGTAGCCACTGTTGGAATGAGGCTATAGGTAAAGGCTGCGCCGGGTGGCGTAGCCGTGCCTCCAGCGGTGAAGGTTTGATTTACCTCAATAACAACCTCACCAGGAGTGGCGGCGTAAGCCATGTTGCGCCCTGGCAATGCTGAAAAACAAACCAGGCAAGAAAACACCAAGGTCAAAACAAGCGCCAGCATCAAAAACTTTGCCGGCTGCCACGCGCCTTGCTGCCTTTCAATCAGGCGGCCTCCTGAAAGTGTGGCACGCCCGCCGCACTTGCCGCTTGAACTGCTTAGTTGCTTCATGCTCAGAGAGCTGGGTAGCACCGTTTTGCTGTCAACTGTATACATACTATTGTTCTCCCTCGCCGTTTCTAGATGGCTGTTGTTCCTGGAGCTTTAGAGGCTCCTGCTTGGGGCTTGCTTTGTCATCTTCTGGTTCAACCAACAACCCAGCATCAGGGGGGTCTGTCTCTGGGCTGGGTATGTTGGCTGAACCGGAAGATGATAAGAGTGCAGCCTTATCTTTTTTGCGCTTTCTGTTCATCAGAAATGACACCAGTAAAATCAGAGCTATCAGGGGCAGTGCAAATATCAGCACTTTTGCCCAAAGGGCGAGAGCGCCCCACATTTCCATAAACCCGCCGGGCACTAACTCATCCTCAATCACCTCGTCAACAGCAAAGGGATTATCAAACAGTTCGTCGCTTATCCTGCCTACAAGGATGTCTCTTCCGTTGGTAGAGGCCGCTGAGCAGGTGTTGAGCAAAACGATTCTGTCCTCAGTGCTCACCGGCACACTGAGCTCGCGCGTGTGCACGGCACATTCAAAGATTCTGTTGAGGTACTCCTGCGAAGCACCCGCCTCAATAATACCGGGCAAAAAAACCGTCTTGTCATAGGCATCTACATGGATAAACGCAAAGAACTCAAGTCCATGTTCAGTGCCGTTATAAAAGAGCATGCCGTATTGCCTTGCATCAAAAAAGCTCTTTTTGGCAAAGTCACCAATCTCGCCAAACATGGCAAATTTTTCCATGTGGTGCCCGTAGAGTATGGAGTTAAAGTCAGAAAAGTCACGGGCTGATCGGTAGTCCAGAAAAATCGCCCCACTCAGGGAGTACTTTCCTGCCGCACTGGTGTTGATATAGGTAGAGTTATCAAGGCCCTGCACCACAGGGTAATCAATATGGGTGCCATAGACCTCTATCCAGGCAAACACATCGTCGTTGATCAGGATAAGCTCTTCAAAGGATTTGACCTCAGGGATGGGTTTGTAGATGGCGTAGTTGCTTGCTTGAGCCGCCCGATGTACCTGATCGGAGTCCCACAAAGCGTAGCTGCCGATGCTAACAAGGGCTAGGATAATGACGAGCACTGCAGTATTTACAGCTCCGTCAACTAGCCGTATCGCCTTTCTTGTTATATCAGTGGCCTTGCTCAAACGAGAACTCCTCTCAGGTACCAGTTTCCCCAGGCGCCAGTGGGTGAGGGGGTGCCTGGTTCACATTCTTGACAACGCTTGGTGGGATGTCAGCGGGCGGGTACCGAAGTATCAGGTACCAGTAGTGTGATGGTGTTTAAGTACACTCTTGACATCGTTCCCACTCCCACGGTTGACTCCTATCTCTTACTCCTCTTCTTGCCTCTTTCGTCTTTTTGCTACAACAAACACAACCAGGGCACCCAGCGCAAGCAGAACCATGAGATAAAACGGCAGGTTCTCCAGGGTGAGGCCAGAGGGAGGTGTCAGGTCAAAAGTGTTGGTAAAATCAGCTTTGTTCAGAGCCTCTCCCACCAGGGCACCGGTGATGGAAACCCCTGTGCCGGCAGCAGTTCCGTTGGTTGGACCACCCTGTACATTGTTGGTGGTGACTCGCACAGAGGCAGTGTAGCGGTCTACCCCCGCCTCGCTAATTGAATAGTTGGTGCCCACCGGAGTATTGATGAACACAAGACTTTGCCCATGAGTCAGCTTAAAGGCCACCGCAGTAAAGGGCGCAATCTTGAGGTACTTCATTCCGGAAGAATCCGTGCCAACAAGCGTGGCTACGAGAGAAGCATCTATGGCAACCGATGGATCAAGAACGTTATTGCCGGCCACCAGATAAGCTTTGTAAGTATCCAGCTGATAGCTCGGAATCAGCGTAGGAACATTTACCGTAATAGTAAAGTCAAAGGGCAGCACTATGCTTCCCATGTCTCCGGCTACTGTCTTGGTGATGTTGAGCGTTGAATCGCCGGGATCAGTGGGGTCGGGATCATCGGGATCGTCGGCACCATTGGTCTTGACATACTTGTTGGTGAAGATCATGTCACTGTAGAAGGTGGTTACCTGGTTGCCACCCGGGGTGGGATCACCCTTGAAGTAGCCGGGTACACCGTCATCACTGACAACTCTGATCATACCTACGGCATAGATGTAGCGGTCTCCTATTGACTTGCCAGCCGGTATTCTGCCCGCCGCTGCATCGTCTGCGTTGTACTCACGTACATAGACCGACAGAGAATACTCGGCCAGTGAAAGCTCCATTGCCTCGTGGAGGGGATCTAAAATGGTGTAGTTAGTATCAACCTCGGTGACTTTGTACTCATACTTGCCGGCGGTTGGCCAGTTGATTGCGGCAAGGAGCTCATGTGACTCGAGGTAGTAGGTGCTTACCCCGGCTACAGTGCCCTCGAGTGCTTCGGTACGGCTGGTTGCAGTGGCTCCATCAAAAGCGATGAAGACAGTGCCAATCTGCGGAAAATTGGCCGGAATGTTTGTGGTGTCGTTGAAACCTACGCGCTCAACCTCAAACTCAAAGGTCATGGCCGGATAATCTGTGCCAACGGGCACCTTGAGCACCTTGGTGATAGCCGCAGTGTTGATGGTGGTTGGATCAACCGGGTCTGCATGTGCCGCAGGCACCATCCCAAGGCTCAAAGTCATTGCCAGTATGGCTGCCAACATTATTCTTGCTATCTTTTTCATGTTAAGCTCTTTCCTTTCGTAGCAAGTGGTGTGCCGGGGCGGCAAGCCTTCGCTCTGCGCGGCAAGCCTCCCCGGCTCTGACTGTCTTTAGAGTTCTTCTGCTCTTCTCTTGCGGGCTTGAATGAGGATGAAAGCGCCAAGGCCCAAGGCCGCCAGTGCTATCATGCCAATGAAGGGTAGGTTCTCCATAGTGAGACCGGTCTCTTCAATTCCATCATTCACGTTTTCAAAAGCTGCAGAGTTCTTCAGCTCGCCAACGAGCGGATTAGAGGTAATGGCGGTGCCGTCTGCCGGAACGGCAAGACCGGAGCCAATGCCAGCGGTGACCTCACCAATCAGCGTGTTGTTGGAGAGAACAACTACGAAGGGCTTGTAGCTTGGAGTGGCAGCCTCGCTTATAGAATAGTTAGATCCTACAAACGCATTGGTTAAGACCAGGGACTGTCCATGCTTGAGCGCAAACGTAAACGGTGTGCCAAGAGGGATGTCGATGCAGGTTACGTTGTTTGAGTCCGTGGTAATAAAGGATGCCCCTACCTTGTTGTTGGTAAGATTGCTCACAACGGTTGTGCCATCAAGGATATAGGCTCTGTAGCTGGTTACTGTATCGGGAACCAGTGAGGGCTTGTTGATGGTTAAGGTAAAGTCAAAGTATGTTTGACTGGAGCCGTATTCTCCAGAAACTTCCTTGGAGATGATCAGGGTGTCCTTCTCGGGATCTTCCCCGTCGTCGCCATTATGCTTGTAGTAGACATTGCCAAAGGTCATCTGGCTGTAGCTCCATTCACCTGTGGCAGGGCCGCCCGGTGTTGGGTCAACTTTGACGCCGCCAGGACCAAGGTCTGTGCCGCCATCGTCGGTGATTCTAAAGGCGCCAATTCCCCAGATATAGGGCAGCTTGGTGATGGGGTCTTCCTTCACGTACACCACTACGCGGTACACGGCTTGAGACTCAATGAGAAACTCGCCGTCGTCAAGGGCGTATTGCGTGCTGTTCTCGGTAATCAAATACGTATATCTGCCTGTATCCGGCCAGACTATATTGCCAAAGAGCTCCGCAGACTCAAGGTAGTAATACGTGGAGTCAGGCAGCACATTCTCAGTGTGCTGATACGGGTTGGCGGTTGTGCCGGGAAACACTATTGATGCCTGGCCGGCATTGCCGGCAACCGGCACGCTTGAGGCTCGGGTAGTGTCATCGTTGATTGAGATGCCTTCAATAGTGAAGGTAAAGGTGATACTCGGCACATCGGTTCCTACCGGCACCTTGAGCACCTTGGTGATGGCGGCTCGGTCGATACCCTCGGGGTCAACCGGGTTTGCAAATGCAGCCGGCACCATAGTCAGGCTCAGCATTACTGCAAGCAAAATAGCCAGCAGCCCCTTTGATTTTCTGTACTTCTTCATTTCTTTCTCTCTCATGATCATTCCTTCCTAGATCTAATTCCCAGTTCCCAGTTTTTGTATTACTTTCCCAGTGTTTCTCACTCTAGATCCTTCGCTACGCTCAGGATGACAGGGTGGGTAACTCTCATTTCTCATTTCTCAACTCTTAACTCTCAACTCTTAACTCCCTAAAGGTTCCTTCTTCTGAGGACGGTTATTACCTGTCCTTTGGTGTCTTCTACGTTGACTGGTCCGTAGATGCGGCTGTCAGTTGCACCTTCGCGATAGTCTCCTAAGACAAACACCTCTCCTTCTCCCAGGGTGAGGGGAAACTTGGGACCGTCTTCGTAGCGTTGAGTGAGGAAGAATATCTCTCGTTCTTGCTGGAGTGAACCGTTTATCATCAGTCCTTGCTCCGAGATATCTACCGTATCTCCTGCTACTGCAACCACTCGTCTTACTTGCGTTTGTCCCTGGTGTTCCAGCACTATCAGGTCTCTTGCCACGTAGTCCCTGTCCCAGCGGTAGTAGATCACCAGATCTCCATCTTTTACCGCAGGGAGCATGTCTGGCTCCCGGTTGTAATGCAATCCATACACAAGGCTAAAAAGCATTACCGCAATCAAGACGATTGCCCCAATCTTGACTCCGAGCATTCCCAGGTCGTGCCAAACCGTTTTGCGCTTGACCTTGGCCTTGGGACGCGCCTCCCCTGGAGATAGGGGTGGCGTGGAGTCGTCCCCTTCGGGATCACCCCTTTGCCGGTTGGGAGTTCGGCTTGCCTCTTCCTTTTTCCTGATCGTCTTCATATCTATTCCCCGTTCTATATTCGTTGAGTGCTCAAAAGAACCATTCCCTTGTGCACTTAGAACACTTGTCTACGGCGTCTGACCACGTAAACTACGATTGCTCCGGTAGCTACGAGGATCAAAGCCGAGAGGGCCAAGGCCGAAGCACCGCCGGCAGTAATGCCTGACTCTGGGGTGTCGTCATAGGCATTAGTAAAGTCAAAACGTCTGTTTTCTGACATGGGAACCTTGCCCGTGTCATTGCCGTTGACCTTGGTTGCGGGGCTGAGGCTGTCTATAAAGCTGGCAGCGTATTCACTGTCTGGTGTTTCCACGATGCGGATAGTTGCATCACGGCGCACCTCACCCAAGCTGATTACATCACCATGCTTAAGATCAAAGCTGATGCTGCCATCGGTTGCATTGGGAGTTTTAGTGCCAACACTCGTGGTGCCGTCTCTGTGTGTGATGGTAAACGGATAGGGGGCGGTAAACGGTGTGCCATCCTCATCCTCAAAGTACGCGGTAAAGGTCCAGAGCTTTAGTCTCTCGCCGTAATTACCAGCAACTTCTTTGGATACGGTGAGGGTGGTATAGGTTATCTCTCGGTACACAAAGTATACGGTGTGGTTGCCCTTGATGATTGGACTGGTATAGCTGGTGGCCGGGGTATACACATGAGTTGGCGGGTTGAAGGTAGTGCCAACAAAGTAGCCCTCTGTTTTATAGCCGGGTATCGGCGTTATGGGATTTTGCGAGAAGGTCCTTCCATAGTGGACCTGGGTCGTTGTCTCCGGCCTGCCGGGTATGGAAGCACCATTCACATCCACATATCTCACGGTGACAGGAAAAGTAATCACGTTGATGTCGTAGTTGTTAACCGGGTGGGCGGCAACAAAGCTTATGCAGTTGCTGTAGCCGCCCGGTGCCCAGGGACTGTAGATGCCGTTGGGGCTCAAGTCCGTTTGGAACACCGCCACGTATTCCGTGGCGTTCATGCCAATATCAACGGCGCTTGATGCGGTGTTGCCAGAGAAAATCACTCCTGGAGCAATCCTGATATTTCCATAATTTGAGGTGAAGATACCGCCACCGCCACCGCTGGGCGCCTTGTTGCTACGGATCTGCCCGGCAGTCACTATCAAAGTGCTGTTAGAGTCAACCCATATACCACCACCGCCAAAGCTGCTGGTGGTGTTATTGCTGATAGTTCCGCCACTCATGGTAAAGCGGGCGTATGACAGAGCCACTCCGCCGCCTGTGAGGGTGGCAGTATTGTTATCAATCAAACCGGCGGTCATCTCAAAGGTGGCATAGGGAGCAACCTGTACGCCACCACCGGTGTTGCTTGCCGTGTTGTTGATGATGGAGCCGCCGTTCATCCTGAAGAAGTCAGTGGTGGATCCGTCTTGTGTGGCAACGTATATACCGCCACCTTGGCTGTTAGCCCTGTTGCCACTGATTTCGCCGTTGTTCATGGTGAAGGTGCCAGCGTTGATGCAGACACCGCCGCCTCCCATAACGCCGCCTGATCTGTTATCGATGATTCTGCCGCTGTTCATGATCATGCTGCCTTGGCTGATGAACACGCCCCCGCCATTGCCGGTGCTGTTGCAATTGCGCACAACGGCACCATTGTCCATGACAAACGAACCAGTCAAGCCAAACTGGCGATCACCTACCTGCAAGCCGCCGCCCGTAGTGATGCCGTCCAAGACGATGTTTCTCATCGTGAGGGAGCCGAAGACTGAGAGGTGTCTGGCGTTAACGCTTCGTTGCGTGATGACAAAGGGCGTTACAGCGCTCGAATGAGAGGTGAGTGTGATGGTCTTATTAGAGGGAATAGTCACGGCTAGATTTTTATAGAGAGGGTTGATGGGACCCTTGGGATCAGTGCCGGGGGTGTCGGACATGTCAGTATCGTTTTCTGTTGCGTAGATGGTGTAGCCACCATCAGTTCCGCAGGCATTGACCGCATCGGCCAGCCAGTGCCAGGTGCTGAGAAGGTTGTTCAGATTGGTGTCCTTATATACCCAGTAACGCTCCTTTGGAATCTCGTTATACACCAGATAGATATTTGAATTGGTGGTTACATTGGTGAGCCTTATGGGGGGATTCAGCAGCGCGCCGGTGGGAGTGGTTCTCCAGCGATCGCTAAAGTTGTAATTGGCAATGGTGGGGATGTCTGAGTTTTGAACGGTAAAGTCGTTGCCAAAGGTAACCGTGCGGGTGTCTGGCGGGCGTAGAGTTGTTCCGCTTGCATCCACATAATGAACGGTAACCTGCCTCGTTAAAGAAGTGCCTACCCATATGGCTGCAATGTCACTAATCCGGGTGGAAAAAGGTGAGATTCCACCGTCCAGGGAATCAGAAATAAAGCTGACTCCCCAGAGTGTTGACGCATTAACAGACGTGCGCAGATAATATCGTTCAAAAGCGTTAACGCCTTGCCTATAAACAGTAGGAAGCGGAGCACGAATGCCTTCACCACCAGGAATCAGAGTTTTGATATCTCGATAGCTCAGGGCAAACATGATGTCCCTGGTTTGAGTACCGGCCGGGGTATTTGTAGGTTGGGTAAGAAAATTAACATCGGTATGACTTCCCAGATTGGGCTGCACGGCAATTGCTTTTATGGTGGGGTAACTCGTGCCGGCATAGTGACTGGTTATACGGCCTTGAAGAAGCGAGCCGTCGTACTCGCTGCTATTTTCTGTGTTAAAGTGATTGCCCGTACTAATAGAATTCAGCCTGAGTAGCATTACGTAGTTGCCACCTGAGATTGTCTGCTTTCTTACCACGCGCCAATCAGTGTCGTCTATGCGATGGTTGGTACCTACGGCACTGTTCCAGAGATCTTCGAGTATTCCCGTTGCCTGAATACCCATAGGCAAACGCATGGCGGCATCAATGTTTACTGCTGACTCGTTTTCTCCAAGAGTGATGACCTCGGTTAAAGCCATGAGCTGATCACGGTCATCATCCCAGGTATCCCAGTCAATGGCATCCCAGTTGATTTCAAATTTGTTTTGATTGGTGAAGTTAAAGGGCAGCAAAAACTCCACGCCGTCCACAAAGCCGCTGACGAGCCCTACTATATAGTTACCCGCAGCAAGGCCCTCAAATACGTAGGTGCCGTTTACACTGGTAGTGGTTTGGGCTATGGGCGTGGTGTGGTTGGTGACAGGCCCGGCAAGGGCATCTGCGTCATACAGATACACGGCAAAGTTGCCAAGAGCCCACTCGCCCGCGTCAAAGAGACCGTTCCAGTCGGTGGGGGCCATGCCGTTGCCATCAACCCATAAAAAGCCGCTGATGCTGCCGGAGTCAGCCAGGGCCGTGAGGTCATTCATGGCAAGGAGCATGTTGGAGTCTCCCTCTACGGCGCCTTCAGGAGAAACAGGAGATTCTTCTGCGGCCAAGAGTGCAGCGCCGTTCTCATCTAGCCCATCTGCCTCTTCAGATTCCCTGGCATCAAGAGCAGAGGATGCATCCTCATCTCCTGTTTCGACGGTTTGCTGATTGCCACCAAGCTCCAGGCCTCCTGCCGGTACGATGATGAGTGTTGCCGCCAGAAGCAACACCAGCAGAATGCTTACGGTTTTCTTGAGCTTTGAATCTCCGTCTTTGAATTGTGCTCTAGAGTGTCTCATGTCCCACATATCTCCTTAACTTATATGCCCTCAACTTGAATCGTGAACTGTCTTTGCATGGTGTAGGTAGCACCTGCGCTGTCTTCCATCAAAAACCAGAGCGTAAAGGCGCCAAGCCTCCCGCTTTCTTTCATGGTCAAAAGCGCATCGCCTACACTTGCCCCTTCTCCGATGTAAAGAACCGCTTCTTCCTCGTCTCCCGGCGTTATCCACCAAGAAAGAGCGATAAGCTCTCCTCTGTCATTGGTGGCCCATGCCGATGCGTAATTGGGATTCACGGTATTGAGTTCAGTCTCTCCTTCAGAAAAGACGATGTCCCCTTGCGTATCAATAGTGCTTGCGGCAACAGCAACGGAGGCAGTTTTGTTGTCTGCCACCACAGCGTCAGTGTCAAAAAATGAGACAAGCGCTACCACCACTGCCATGCCGGCCACTACACTTACGAGCCACTTGGCCAGACTCTTGGTTGCCACGGTTCCTGCTGCCGCCATAGCAATCTCGGCTTTGACCAGGCCGGCAACAACCGCTGAGTCTATTGCAGCCTTGCTGAGCATTGGCATGAGGGCAGCCTCTTCAAAGAGAGATTGAGAAATCATGCCGCCTATTCCCAAAACGGCAAAGCTGCTGGTGCCGGTTTTTTCCAAGCCCTCTGATTCTTTGTGAAGTACGTTACGTATCTTTTCTTTTGCCCGTGCCAAGTGTATGGATATCACCTGCTTGGTGACCCCCATAGCCCGGGCGGTTTCGGTAACGCTCATGCCTTCGTAGTAATAGAGAATGACCGCCTCAAGCTGCCTTTCGGGCAGAGTGTCGATGACGGCTATGACAGCTTTTCTCTCTTCTTCTTTAATAACGTAGTCATGAGCTAAAAAGTCGTTGTCATCTTCAAGAACAATGCTGTCGAGGTACTGGTCCATGCTGATGACAACGCCGTGTTTTTTATTTTGGGTGAAATAACGATTGGTTTCGTTATTAATGATGGTGTTGAGCCAGCCTCCAAAGGCTCGGGGGTCTCTCAGGTTTCTGATGCCCTCGCACACTCTGAAGAGAACTTCTTGTGCCACATCTTCAACATCGGCCGGGCTTTTGATTTTGCGCATAACGCGAAAGGTGACATGCCGGGCTATGGCCTCGCAGAGTTCTCTCAAAGCAGCCCTATTGCCACGGCTCGCTTTGCGAATAAGCTTTTCAGGTATCCCTTTTTCTTTGTGCGCTTCTAAGGGAGCGCTCACCCACGCTTCACTGCCTACCAGATTGTTCATACCCCAATGCCAGACCCTTCTATTCTACCCACTTTTTCTGTCCCGGGCGGTCCGTCCCGTCGAACCGGCCCTCGTTGATCCTTTTGAACACTGGCCCCAGTATTCTTCTTAACTGCTCCTCAGTTACCCGTTCTTGCTCTGCTTGCTCAAGAATCTGCGTGAGAGCAGGTTTGTTTGCGCGCGTTTTAAACGGCGCCTTTGTCCTGCACTTCACCTCCTGCTCACCGCCCCCCAAATAAGCTTTTCCATGAGTCAAGAGATTACTCATCAGATGTGTCCGCCTTGTATTGATGACAAACCACTAAAGGGGGAAAAGACCAGTCTTCCCTTGTCTCACAGAGACTTTCCTGCTGAGTGCAAAAAATGCGCTCAATAACTAAGACCCAGCAATTCTGTGTTTGTCATACAAGAATCTGAAAAAATATTTAATTCGTTCCTTTTTTCTCTGCCAAAGATTTCCCAGTACACAATGCAAGACGCATCTTCAGCCGATAGTAGCACCATTTTTTTGGGAGTTCAAATACACAAAGGCTGTCTGTAGGTAACTTGATAGTTATCAAAAAACCGTTTTAGAGCAGCTCGCTGGCCATATTTGCTCAGTGCGCGCCAGGCGCTGTTGGCAAGTGGTAATATAACTGTTGGCTTACCTTCTGGTGAGCCGGTAACCAAAAGCTAATGGGTATGATGTATGACTGAACGAGAGCCCTATAACAGTAAAGAAAGCTTTGTGGTCTTTTATCAGCTGAGCACCAAGTTCGTTGACAACGAGCGCGAGATTCCTGATGAAACCGCAGAGGTGATGTACTACTCCCTGGCAATCGGTCATCATACGGGAGTTATCGACTGCTTCAGCGAAAAATTTAGATGCCCCCTCAGCGTGTATCTCGAGGTGATTGAGTTGTTGCCTGAGGACAGCAAGGCCCGCTACAAGCTCGAAGGCATCCTCCGACACGGAGAGATCCAGGTTGATAAGAATCACGCGGCCTTTCTGCTCGATGAAATAAGAGAGCCGCTTTTAGCTCTTGAGACCAGCAGAGAAGCACAGGATTTTTCCCTGGCTCTGACCGAGTCCCTGCATACCATTCAGAGCTCACCGGTGGTGTACCTGATGGGGAGGCTGGTTGAAGCATGAGCGGCTCTTTGGTACTCACCGTAGGCAGCGTGCTCAGAGGTGATGATGCGGCCGGGCCGTTGCTCGCTAAAATGCTGACCGATAATCCCGTTGAGGGATGGGAGGTCATCGACGGGGGGCAGTCGCCTGAAGACGAACTTTCGGTGATTCGCAGAAAAGCTCCTGATTTGCTTCTCCTGGTGGATGCCGCAGACATGGGACTAGAGCCCGGCGAGATACGTATCCTGCAAGAAGAAGACGTGTACACCGATTTTCTCATCACCACCCACTCGCTCCCCCTCACCTATCTCCTAAGCGAGCTCAAAGCCTGCTGCAAGGAGGTTGTTTTTGTAGGCATTCAGCCATCGCACACAGAATTCTTTGGCCCTCTCCACGAAAAAGTCTTCGAGGCAGTGCACCTCATCTACAGCACCCTCAAATCCGGCAAGGATCCAAAAGAAGAAATCTCACCCTTGTTGCCGACCTGATTGGCACAAACCGAGGAGTTCCTGCCGCGTTTGCACGCAAAAAGACGATTTTTGGCTAAAAAATGGCAGAAATTGAGCAAAAACTACTAAAAAGTCGTCTTTTTGCGTGCAAACGCGGCAGGAACTCCCCAACTTGTGTCACAGTCATTACTTGGAGAAGCGGATTGTGCCGGGGCTTTCGGGGGTGACGGTTCCGATGCAGGCTGCTTGCTTGCCGGTGAGTGAGAGGTAGACCTTTTCAAAGAAGTCTTGCATGCCGGGAGCCAGGGCTATGAGTAGGCCGCCGCTGGTTTGGGGGTCACACAGCACCCCCATGCATGTGGAGAAGTCGATATCATCGAGCCTACCCTGTTCAACAAACTGTAAGGCATGGCTTGCAAGAGGGGAGCTTAGGTTTGAACTGCCGCGCCCTTCTGAATACTCAACAACACTATTAAAGAGAGGGATCTGAGTCCACTCCAATAGTGCCGAGCAGCCGCTTGCCGCCAGCATTTCATGCAGATGTCCGGCAAGGCCATAGCCGGTGACGTCAGTTGCCGCATGGGCCTCCGCGGCAATCATCGCTTGGGAGGCGAGGTCATTCAGCTCCTTCATTGAATCGATAACCGCGCTGATGCTCTCAAGGGTCTCGCGCCCAGACTTCACAGCAGAAAGCATTATCCCGGTGCCAAGGGGCTTGGTGAGATAGAGTAGGTCACCCGGCAAGGCACCCTGGTTGCAGATTATCTCATGAGGGTGCGCGGTGCCCAAAACAGAGAGTCCATATTTGGGAACCTCATCATCTAGAGTGTGACCTCCGGCAACGAGGGCTCCGGCTTCGGCCACGGCATCAGCGCCACCCCTAAGGATGTCCTTGGCAATGTCCAATCCCAGGCAGGGGCTAATAGCGAGCAGGTTGAGCGCCATCAAAGGCCGCGCCCCCATAGCAAAGATATCGCCGAGGGCATTGGCAGCAGCTATACGGCCAAAGTCATAGGGGTCATCAACAACGGGCGTAAAGAAGTCTGTGGTCATCACCACGGCAAGCTCGTCATTCACCGCGTACACCGCGGCGTCATCGTTTTTCTCAAACCCAACCAGCAGGCGTGGGTCAGACTGCTTTGTAAAGGAAGATAAGACTGCCGAGAGATCCTCCGGACCCCACTTGGCCGCTCAACCACCCTTGTTAGAAAGCTGCGATAACTTGATGCGTTCCAGTTCGCTCACAGCGCCACCTTCCTCACTGTTGCCGATTTGTTACCTAGAATTGCTCAAATCAAAAAAACAAGTCTTGTTTTTCTGTCGTTTCATAGTAACATTTGAGGGTACGACTTTTTACGGCCTCTCTCTACTTCCTAAGGAGGAACCCACCTTGGCAAAGGGCAAAGTTTCCACTCCTGCAACATTGTACCGAGAGCGCAAAAATTTCGCAAAAATCCCCGAAGTGATGGACGTACCCAATCTGATATCAATTCAGACTGGTTCGTTTGACTGGTTTGTCACTGAGGGACTTGCGGAGGCTTTTCGCGACATCTCACCAATTGAGAATCCAGGAAAGAATCTCATTGCGGAATTTGGCGAGCACGAGTTTGGTGAGCCAAAGCATTCCGAGGATGAGTGCAAGAAGAAGGACATCTCCTACCAGTCTTCACTGTTGGTAAACGTCAAGTTCACCAACAAGGACACCGGCGAGATAAAAGAGCAGCTGGTTTTCATGGGCGATTTTCCGCTTATGACCAAGCGGGGGACTTTTATCATCAATGGAACCGAGCGCATCGTGGTAAGTCAGCTGGTGAGAAGTCCCGGCGTGTACTTTAGCTCCGAACAAGATAAAACCAGTGATAAGCTGCTTTATAACTGCAAGGTCATCCCCTCGCGCGGCGCCTGGTTGGAGTTTGAGACCGACCGCAGGGATTTTCTGAGCGTTAAGGTTGACCGCAAGCGTAAGCAACCGGCCACGCTACTGCTCAAGGCTTTGGGCATTGCCCGCAGCAATGAAGAAGTCATGGAGCTTCTGGGCGACAGCGATCTGGTGCGCCGTACCCTTGAAAAAGACGGCACCGATAATCGCGAGGATGCCCTCATAGAGATTTACAAGCGCCTGCGTCCGGGCGAGCCGGCCAATGTAGACAGCGCAGCCACGCTGCTCGAGGGCCTGTTCTTCAATCCGCAGCGTTATGATCTGGCGCGCGTAGGCCGCTATAAGATAGATAAAAAGCTTGGCCTCACCTATACCCCCGCCGAGGATGGTTACACCTGCGTTGTGGCCGAAGACATGGGCAAGCACCATGAGCGCGGTACGCAAAACTACTCGGAAGCCGGCCCCTCCATCCTCACTAAAGAGGATGTGGTGCAAACCATGCGCTACATCACCGAGCTGGCCAACAGCAACCCCAACTGCCAGCTTGACGACATCGACCACTTTGGCAATAGGCGCATCAAAACCGTAGGCGAGCTGATTCAAAACCAATTTCGCATTGGCCTCAGCCGCATGGAGCGCGTGGTGCGCGAGCGTATGTCCACTATGGAGGTTTCTGAGATTACGCCTACCAGCCTCATCAATATCCGACCCATTGTGGCGGCTATCAAGGAGTTCTTTGGCTCCTCGCAGCTGAGCCAGTTCATGGATCAGACCAATCCGGCCACGGGCATCACCCACAAGCGCCGCCTCTCGGCGCTGGGCCCCGGCGGCCTGAGCCGTGAGCGCGCCGGCTTTGAGGTGCGCGACGTGCACCCCTCGCACTACGGACGCATGTGCCCCATTGAGACCCCGGAAGGCCCCAACATTGGGCTCATAGGTTCGCTCGCCACCTATGCCCGCGTTAATTCCTACGGCTTTATCGAGGCGCCGTACCGCCGCGTTATTGATGGCAAGGTCACCGATGACATTGACTACCTCACCGCTGATGAGGAAGAAAACTTCATCATCGCTCAGGCAAACGAGACCTTTGATCAAGAGAGCCGTGAGTTTGGTACCCGCAACGAAAAGGGCAAGTTTGTCAAAGCCGAGAAGGTGCTCTGCCGTATGCGTGATGCACGAGGATCGTTTGGTGAGCCTGAAGAGGTTGTGCCCAAGCGCGTGCAGTACATGGACGTGTCGCCGCGCCAGATGGTGTCGGTTGCTACGGCCCTCATCCCCTTCTTGGAGCATGATGACGCCAACCGAGCCCTCATGGGCTCCAACATGCAACGCCAGGCGGTTCCGCTGCTGCGCCCCGATGCACCGCTCGTGGGCACCGGCATGGAGCACCGCTGCGCCGTGGACTCCGGCGAGATTGTACTTGCCGAGGAGCCCGGAGTTGTTGAATACGTGCAGACCAACCGGGTTACCGTGCGCGGAAAAAATGGGCTGCGTGACTACGCACTGCCTAAGTTCCAGCGCTCTAACCAAAGCGGTTGCCTTAACCATAAACCTCTGGTGCGCGTTGGCCAGAAGATTGAGGCAGGCGAGGTGTTGGCAGACGGTCCGGCCACTCACTTTGGTGAGCTCAGCCTGGGCCAGAACCTGCTGGTTGCCTACATGCCCTGGGAAGGCTTTAACTACGAGGACGCCATCATCTTGTCTGAGCGCCTTGTGACTGAAGACCTGCTTACCTCTATCCATATCTCCGAGTACGAAATTGATGCCCGCGACACCAAGCTGGGCCCCGAAGAAATCACGCGAGAGATACCCAATATCTCTGACGACATGCTGGGCAACCTTGACTCCAACGGCATCATCCGCATTGGCGCCGAGGTGTTTCCCGGTGATGTGTTGGTGGGTAAGGTCACCCCCAAGGGCGAAACCGAGCTCACGGCAGAAGAGCGCCTGCTCCGCGCCATCTTTGGCGAAAAGGCCCGTGACGTGCGCGATACCTCACTTAAGGTGCCGCACGGAAGCGGCGGGCGCATCATAGACATCCAGACTTTCTCGCGCGACATGGGCGATGAACTGTCACCCGGAGTCAACGAGCTCGTGAGGGTCTATGTGGCCCAAAAGCGTAAGGTGCAGCAAGGCGACAAGCTGGCCGGACGCCACGGCAACAAGGGTGTCATCAGCGCAATTCTGCCGATTGAGGACATGCCCTTCTTGGCCGATGGCTCGCCCATTGACATCATCTTGAACCCGCTTGGCGTACCCAGCCGTATGAATGTTGGACAGCTGCTTGAGACTCACCTGGGCTGGGCCGCGCAATTTGGTTGGAGCGATGACGACTCATCCAACGAGCCTGTGCCCGGACCCATCCACGTGGCCTCGCCTGTGTTTGACGGTGCCTCAGAAGAGCAGATATCCAACGCCATTGAGCGCGCCAATAAAAACCACAAACTGCATCTCCACAAGGAGCTGGGTGACTTGGCCCGCGATGAGTTCATTCCGCAACTCTCGCGCGAAGGCAAAACCGCGCTCTTTGACGGCCGTACCGGCGAGATGTTCCGCGAGCCCATCACTGTGGGCCAAAACTACATCCTTAAGCTCAGCCACCTGGTGGACGACAAGATTCATGCTCGCTCCACCGGCCCCTACTCGCTCATCACGCAGCAGCCCCTGGGCGGCAAGAGTCAGTTTGGCGGCCAGCGCTTTGGTGAGATGGAAGTGTGGGCGCTCTACGCCTACGGTGCCAGCGCAGTGCTTGAAGAGATCATGACTATCAAGTCTGACGATACCGCCGGCCGCGTTAAGGCCTATGAGCATATCGTCAAGGGCGAGAACATCCCTTCACCCGAGGTGCCTGAGTCATTTAAGGTGCTGGTCAAGGAGATGAAATCGCTTTGTCTTGACGTTGAGCTGGTAGGCGGACAGCGCGAGGATATGCTGGAAGACTTTGAATTGGCCGAGACCAAGACCCTCGCTGCCGCGTATGACGACATCTTGCTCGGCGAGCCAGGAAGCGACGAGGACGCCCTCGACCTGATTGCCTCAGGGCTTGACGAGTTCACCTCAGGAGACATCAGCAGCTTGTTGGGCTTTGACACCGAGGGAGAGAGCCTCATCGGCGCCCTCGGCACCGATGATAACCTTGCTGCCAATCTTGGTTTTGGTACCGAAGGAGAAGATGTGCCCGGAATAACACTCGATGACACTGAAGGGGAGGGTGAGTAACATGTCTGAATTTGACGTACAGAACTTTGAGCAATTCAAGATAGGACTTGCCTCCGCCGAAAAGATTCGCTCCTGGAGCAGGGGCGAGGTTAAAAAGCCAGAAACCATCAACTACCGCACGCTCAAGCCAGAAAAGGACGGGCTCTTCTGCGAGAAGATCTTTGGCCCCACCAAAGACTGGGAATGCAACTGCGGCAAGTACAAGCGCATCCGCTTTAAGGGCATTGTCTGCGAGCGCTGCGGCGTTGAAGTCACCCGCGCCAAGGTGCGCCGCGAGCGCATGGGTCACATTGAGCTGGCCGCGCCCGTGAGCCACATCTGGTATTTCAAGGGCTCGCCGTCGCGGCTGGGCTACCTTTTAGATGTAGCGTTGAAGGATCTGGAGAAGGTGCTGTACTTTGCGTCTTCTATCATCACCTTTGTTGATACCGAGGCTCGCGAGGCTGATACCCCCGAGCTGGCCGACGAGCTGGCGGCAGATCTTGAAGAGCTGGATGCCGAACTTGAGCGCGCCATTGAGGGTGTCAAGCGCCTGGGCGCAGCCCCGGTGGGCGACGATGAATTTGCTGCCTCCGAGGCACAGAGCGAACAGCTCACCCCCGAGGAGATAGCCGAAGAGATTGCCGACCTGCGCGAGGAGTTTGCCGAGCGCAAACAGCTGCGCACCGACGCGCATGACGTGTTCATGCGCATCTCTGAGCGCGAGCTCATCGATGACGAAACCCTCTACCGTGAGCTGCGCCTCAATTATTCGCTGTACTTCCGTGGTGGCATGGGCGCCGAGTACGTGCGTGACCTGCTCATCAATCTTAACCTGGAAGCCACAGGCGAGGAGCTGCGCGAGATTATCGCCACCGGCAAAGGTCAGCGCCGCGCCAAGGCCATCAAGCGCCTCAAGGTTGTTGATGCCTTTCTCAAGAGCCACAACAAACCGCAGGACATGGTCCTTGACGTCATACCGGTTATCCCGCCCGACTTGCGCCCTATGGTGCAGCTTGACGGCGGCCGCTTTGCCACCCGTGACCTCAACGATCTGTACCGCCGCGTTATCAACCGCAATAACCGCCTCAAGCGCCTCCTTGACCAGGGTGCGCCTGAGATCATCGTCAATAACGAAAAGCGCATGCTGCAAGAGGCCGTAGATTCACTCTTCGATAACGGCCGCCGCGGGCGTGCGGTTACCGGACCGGGCAACCGTCCCCTCAAGTCAATCTCTGACATGCTCAAGGGCAAGCAGGGACGCTTCCGCCAAAACCTCCTGGGTAAGCGCGTGGACTACTCCGGCCGCTCGGTTATCGTGGTAGGCCCGCAGCTCAAGCTGCATCAGTGTGGTCTGCCAAAGCAGATGGCACTCGAGCTCTTTAAGCCTTTTGTGGTTAAGCGTATGGTTGAGCTTGATCCCAACAAAAACCCCAAGGCCGCCAAGCGCGACATCGATCGCGGTGTCTCGAGCCAGGTCTGGGACATCCTCGAAGAGGTCATCAACGAGCACCCGGTGCTGTTAAACCGCGCCCCCACCTTGCACCGCCTGGGCATTCAGGCCTTTGAGCCCGTATTGGTTGAGGGTAAGGCTATCCGTCTGCACCCGCTGGTCTGCACCGCATTCAACGCCGACTTTGACGGTGACCAAATGGCCGTACACGTGCCGCTCTCGTCTGAGGCTCAGGCCGAGGCGCGCGTGTTGATGCTCTCTGCCAACAACATCAAGAGCCCGGCGCACGGCCGTCCGCTGGCCGTGCCCACCCAAGACATGATTATTGGACTCTTCTACCTCACCGCCGCACGCGACGGTTTTAGGGGAGAGGGTCGCTCGTTCATCAACTTCAAGGACGCGCTCAACGCCTATGACGCCGAGCGCGACCACACCCTAAGCCCCGACGTAGACCTCCAGGCCAAGATCCAGGTGCGTCTCAAGAGGGACACCGAGGTGCGGGAGTTGCGCTGGGTTGACAAGAACACCGGCGTGCCTGTTGAGCCGGAGCGCTCTTTGGTATCAGTGATTGAGCCTGAGGGTCTCAAGGGTTATGACCCCGATCCTCGCAAGTCCAAGATCGAGAGCCGCATTGTGACCATCGATTTTAAGGCCGGCGAGCGTATTGCCACCACCATTGGTCGCATCACCTTTAACGCGGTGCTGCCCGATGATTACCCCTACATCAACCACGAGATGAACAAAAAGGGCATCTCCAATTTGGTTGAGGAGTGCACCAATGCCTATCCGGTGGCTCAGATGAGCCAGATACTGGACGGCCTCAAGGCCGCAGGATTCCACTACGCCACACGCGCCGGCATCACGGTAAGCGTGTATGATGCCGTAGTGCCTCCGCAGAAGCAGGCCATCCTGGCCGCGGCTGACGAGAAGGTAGCCACCATTGACGAGGCCTACGAAGACGGCCTGGTGACAGTTGAAGAGCGTCACGAGCAGGTTGTTGACGTGTGGAACAAGGCCAATGACGAGGTGGGCGAGGCTATGGCCGCCAACTTTGAGCGCTTTAATCCCATCTACATGATGGCCTTCTCCGGTGCTCGTGGTGACATCAAGCAGATTCGTCAGCTGGCGGGTATGCGCGGACTCATGAGTGACCCCAAGGGTGAGATTATCGACCGCCCCATCAAGGCAAACTTCCGCGAGGGCCTCTCGGTGCTCGAATACTTTATCTCAACCCACGGAGCCCGTAAGGGTCTGGCCGATACCGCACTGCGTACCGCCGACTCCGGGTATTTGACCCGTCGTCTCGTAGACGTTGCGCAAGACGTCATCATCTCCGAGCAAGACTGCGGCACCGACGTGGGTGTGGACTATCCCCTCGCTACCAAGCAAGGAGAGCCTGATGTTAATTTGGTTGGCCGCCTGGTGTTAAAGCCAGCTGCCAATGTTGACACCGGTGAGATTGTCGTTGATGCCGACGAGTACATCACCAGTGCCGCCCAGATTCAGGAGCTCATCGACGCCGGACTCACCGACGTCAAGGTGCGCACCATCATGACCTGCCACTCAGAGCGTGGGGTCTGCCAAAAATGCTACGGTTGGGACCTTGCTCTCAGCTCTCCGGTTAACATCGGTACGGCAGTGGGCATCATTGCCGCTCAGTCAATCGGCGAGCCGGGCACCCAGCTCACCATGCGTACCTTCCACACCGGCGGCGTGGCTGGTGAGGACATCACCCACGGCCTGCCGCGTGTTACCGAGCTTTTTGAAGCGCGCCGCCCCAAGGGCGAGGCCGTGCTCGCTGAGCTCACCGGCGTTTTGCAGGTTGCCAGGGATAAGATTCAACAAATCTTGACCATCACCAATCAAGAGGGCGATATCAAGGAATACCCCATAAGCACCCGCGCCCAACTGATGGCGGGTGTAGAAGACGGCTCGCACGTAACTATGGGCCAGCAGCTCACCAAGGGTTCTATCAATCCGCATGACCTGCTCCGCCTCACTGATGCCCGAGAGACCCTGCGCTACATTGTCTCCCAGGTACAGGGCGTGTACGTCAACCAGGGTGTAAGCATTAACGACAAACACATCGAGGTCATTGCGCGCCAGATGCTGCGCAAGGTCACCGTGCTCACGCCTGGCGACTCGGAGTATCTGCCCGGCAAGCAGGTGGACGCGTACGAGTTTGAGCGCGTGAGTGAGAAGATTGCCTTTGAAGGCGGCGAGGCGCCCACCGGCCAACAGCTGCTCCTTGGTATCACCAAGGCCTCGCTGGCCACGGACTCCTTCCTCTCTGCGGCCTCCTTCCAAGAGACCACCAAGGTCTTAACTGACGCCGCTATAGAGGGGCGCTCCGACGACCTGGTAGGACTCAAAGAAAACGTGATTATCGGCAAGCCGATTCCGGCTGGTACCGGCCTGCAGGTTTATCGCGAGATTGACCTCACCTACAAGGGTGAGCCTGTGCGTGCCGGACGTGGCAAGTCTGACATACTGCCCGATTGGGCTCCTGAAGAACTGAAGGAGCTTGAGATGCTGCTGCCGCAGCCCCAAGACTGGAACTTTGATTCAGAAGACTACCATAATATGCCAATTGAACTAGCAAATTACTTGGGCAGCATTGGCCTGGGTAAAAAGCTGCCGCCCATCCCGCTGGAGACCGCCAAGCTCTATCTGTTTGATGACCTGGGCGTTTCGCAGCGTTGGGCCAACAAGTTCAGCGAGGCCGGCATTGAGATGGTGGGCGACCTCATCGGAAAATCCGAAGAGGAACTCCTGCGCATCGAGGGCATTGGCTCCAAGGCCATCGAAGAACTCAGGGCTGGGCTGGAGGAGCGTGATCTACTGCACCTCATTGAGCCGCCGGCCGACGACGATGAATCCGATGTTTCGCATTTGCTCGACGTAGTGTTCTCGCCGGACAATCCCGACTTGCTCATGAGCGGCGATGTACCGCTCTCCTACAGCGCCGACCCCTTTGAGGACAGCGACGAAAAGCTGATCATCCGCGGCACCGCCAACGACCCCAAAGAACTCGACGAGCTCCTCGGCAAGATAGTAGACTTCACCGAAAGCGACGCTAAAGGCAAAATTTCCGAGTAACAAAAAGGCCCTCCGGGGCCTTTTTGCTACAGAGGTGGAACAGAGGTGGAACAGGGGGACGGGGTTAGTGTTCCAATTTGACCTTGGTCAAATTGGAACACTAACCCCGTCCCCCTGTTCCACCAAGGTCAAATTGGAACACTAACCCCGTCCCCCTGTTCCACCAAGCCCCGTCCCCCTGTTCCACCTCTGTTCCACTGAGTCAGTTCCCCGTCTCCAATGAGTCACAATGAGTCACGGGCAATACTGCGAATTTTTATTGCAATTTAACGCTAAACTGGTATAGTACTTAGCACAATTCGTTTATAGCTGGTTCTCTGCTGGGACTGAGCTCACCTTTTTTAATGAGGAGTACCATTTATGAAGATCACTCGTCGGACAGACTATGCAATTCATCTGATTGCTGATCTTTCCGATAATAACAACAAGCCTCTGGGTTTGCGTACGCTGGCTGAGCGCCATAACGTGACCTATGCTTTTGCTCGTACGGTGCAGCAAGGCCTCCTCAAAGCAGGTATTGTAGCCACCGCGCGGGGCATCAACGGGGGAATAAAACTGGCAAAGCCATTGCAGGAGATAACCCTCCTTGAGGTCTTTGAGGCAGCGCAAGATCCCTTGGACAAGGCTTTTTCCACCAAAGATTCTGCCTGGTGTAACTGCGAGGATAATTGCGTATCAGAAGACATCTGGCATTCAACTCGCGACATGCTCGGCAAGCATCTTGCCGGCATCCAGCTGAGCCACATCATTAAATCCTGATAATCAAAAGCGCATTCAGACTGAAGAGGATTTGCCAAGAAAATCGGTGCATGTCCGTGTACAATTATCAATCTGGATATGAGAACGGCTTTTTTTGAACTTGCAGCTACAGCTCAAAAAAGCCATAACTTGAGCATGGGAGACATCATGACTGAAGATCACATCGCCGAGGGGGCAGAGTTAAACGAGGCAGACGCGTTGGACAAAATAGTTCTCTTTGCGCTGGACGAAGCAATGGAGAAGTTTGAGCAAAGCGGTGAACTGGAGCCGTTTACCGTGGTCTTGCATGGTGACAACCTGCACATTGAGAGTCATCCCGGAGAGGATGCTGCGGAGTGCTTTAATGCCGCCTCCCAGGCGGTACAGAATCTTGCGCATGTTATGCAGGCTTATGTATTTGCCTACGATGGCTACATCACCACCGACGAGGGCACCAGGGATGCGCTCATCGCTGAGCGTGGCACGCCAGAAAGTGATAGAGCTGAGGCTTTTGCAATTCTCTATACTCTGGACGAAGAAGGCGACGGATCGCTCACTTTTGAAGATGGCATCTACGATCTGGGCTCTGCTACCACGCTCTTAGGTGGTGCGGTGGTAACCAGCGACGATCTGGATGAAATCTAAGCATGCTTGATTTGCTGGTAATTCCTGGTACCAAACCCAACATCAAAGCCAATTACGCCAGCCTGGCAAAGCGTGCAGAGGATTTTATCTTTGCAGCTCTTGAGCCTGAGTTTGTCATACTTGATACAGAAACCACAGGTTTTGATCCCCAGCAAGAAGCACTTATAGAAGTAGCCGCGGCCATCGTTTGTGGCAGCGAGATTAAAGACAGCTTCTCAACCTTTGTAAATCCCAATCGTCCGATTCCTCCGCGGATTACCGAGATAACCAATATCAGCGATGCTGACGTTGCTGAGGCGCCCTCTGCAGAAGAGGTGATGCGCGGGCTTAAAGACTTCTGCGGCAACCGACTCATCGTTGCCCATAACGCCCCTTTTGACCAAGCCTTCATCCAAGCTAACAGTGCAAGTGACAAAGAAGCACCATGCCCGCTGCTTTCAGAAGAGCCCTGGATAGACACGGTTGAACTCGCCCGCATTGCCATGCCGCTGCTGCGCGAGTACAACCTTGAGACTCTGAGCGCCGCCTTTGCGCCAGAAAGCCGCTCCACCCACAGAGCCATCGATGACGTTTTGGCTCTGGCCAAGGTGTGGCGAGTCATCCTCGTTGCGCTGAGCGACCTTCCTTTGGGCCTCTGCTCTTATCTGGCAGACAGATTCTCCAACCAGGAGTGGGCAAGCCTGCCGGTGCTCAGGCTCTTTGCCGCGCACCAAAAAACGGTAGGCGAGTCCTTTGACTGCCTTGCCGTGCGCGAGCAGCTCACCAGGCATCTCAGAGAGCAGCAGAAAACCGATGCCATTGAGCTGGAGGGCGGCATCCTCACCCTGGAGCCGGTTGAGGCCAGCGAATTAGCCGAGGAGTATTCCGCCACCGGCCTGCTCGGCGCAATGTACCCGGAATACGAAACACGCTACGAACAGCTCTCAATGGCAGAGGCAGTAGCCAAGGCCTTTAACACCTCGGGCAACGTCGCGATAGAGGCAGGCACCGGCGTGGGTAAATCTATGGCCTACCTCTTGCCGGCAGCACTCTTTGCCAAGCGCAACGGGGTTACCTGCGGCGTAGCCACCAAGTCAAATGCCCTGCTCGACCAACTCATATATCATGAACTGCCCCGCTTGAACGCTGCCCTTGAGGCTGAGGGCAAAGGTGGGCTGGAGTACCTCTCGCTCAAGGGCTACGAGCATTACCCCTGCCTGCGCAAGCTGCTCAAAACAGCAATCACCAACAAGTCCTACAAGGGCGAGCCGGCCCTCGTTGCCCATCTGCTGAGCTACATAAGTCAATCAGTCTCGGGCGACATAGACGCCATCAATGTGCGCCGCAGCGACGTGCCGCGCTTTGAATACCTCGCCTCGGCGGATGACTGCCTAGGGCGCCGCTGCCGCTACTACCGCTGCTGTCTTTTGCACAGCATGCGCCGTCAGGCAAAGAATGCGGACATCATCGTCACCAATCACTCGCTGCTCTTTTGCGATGTGATGAGCGAGGGCTCCCTGCTCCCACCGGTGCGCCACTGGATCATCGACGAAGCCCACGGTGCCGAGGGGGAGGCGCGCAGGCAGCTCAGCAGCGAGCTGGATGCCAAGGCGCTCACCGAGGCAATCCGCGCCACGCTCAGAGGGGGCGGACTCCTTGACAGCATACGCACCAAGGCCGCCTCTCTTGACGACGGCAACCTGGTGCTCGCCCTGGCAACAAAAGCCAGCGCAACGGCCGAGCCGGCAAAAGCCCTCAGCTCAGCGTTTTTCCAGGCCGTAGCAAACCTGGTGAACCTCGGCGAGGCGAGCGACTATAACCAGCTGGAACTCTGGCTCAACGAGCGCCTGCGCGAGAGCGCGGAGTGGGCTCTGGTCACTTCAACAGGCAGCGCGCTCAGCGAGAGGATAGAGGGGCTGGTAAAAGAGCTCAGAGACCTGATATCGTCCATGAGCGATCTGCCGGAGATGGCCGAGTCACAGAGCATGCTGGCTGGGCACACGATGACCATCTCCGCAGCCCTGGATACGCTTCGCCTCATCCTGGACGGCACCAGCGCCGCCTTTGTCTACTCCGCCCAGCTTGACCGGCGCGTGGCGCTTAACGCCAACAAACTCGTAGCCTCCTACTATGATGTGGGCGAGGTGCTCGCCCAGGGGTTCTACCCCAATCAGCTCTCGGTGGTGTATACCTCGGCAACCATTGCGCTCGGCAGCACAAGCGGCAGGGGAGAGTTTGGCGAAGAGCCGCCAGACGCGGACTTTAGCTACTTCAATCACAGCGTAGGCCTGGACCTGTTAGACCCGGGTTGCCTCAGCACCCTTCAGCTTGACTCAAGCTATGACTTTGAAACCAACATGGCTGTTTTTGTGCCCCTTGACATGGCTGCCCCCAATGAATACCACAAGCGCGCAGAATATCTCAGTCAGTTGGATGAACTCCTCTTCTCCGTGCACAAGGCTATGGGAGGCAGCGTGCTCACTCTCTTCACCAACAGGCGCGAGATGGAAGAAGCCTACGAGCGCCTGCGCCCCGCCTTTGAGGCCAACGGGCTTGAGGTCAGCTGCCAATATGCGGGAACCTCACGCACGCGCCTGCGCGAGAAGTTCATTGAGAACAAAGAGCGCTCACTCTTTGCCCTGCGGTCGTTTTGGGAGGGCTTTGATGCCCCCGGCGACACTCTGCGCTGCGTGATTATTCCCAAGCTGCCCTTTGGCAGACCCAACGACCCGCTGCAACTGGAGCGCGATAAGCGCGAACGAGGCGCCTGGAGCCGCTATGTACTCCCCGAGGCTGTCATCAGCCTCAAGCAGGCCGCGGGTCGCTTAATCCGCTCCAGCAGCGACAGCGGCTACCTCGTTTTGGCCGACACCCGCCTCACCACCAAATTCTACGGCAAAGCCTTTCTCGCAGCCCTACCCTCGCAAAACATTCACTACCTCTCCAGAGAAGCCATAGCCGAGCGTATGAAACAATAGCCTCGGCCCATTGTCCTCAGGGAGCCTGAAAACTTCTTCTCCATCTCCTTTATCCACAAGATTACAGAAGTCCCATTTCTAAGTAGGCCGGCGTTGCGAGGCCAAGCACAATCAAACAAGCTAAAAAGTAGACAGCTCCAAACACAAATAGATGTCTTGCGGGCAAAGCCCGTTCCCCTGCCATTGTGTTAGTCATCAAGACCCACATATTCTGATAAGACAAAAACATCGCAGGCGCGGCCATGCAAAACATTGGAATCCACACCAGAGGACTTATTGAATAGGCTTCACTGATGGCGGGAAGTATTGGAATAATGATTGCCATAGTTGGTATCAAAAGAGCGGTATCAACAAATCTCCACAAGAACAACACTGTTGCAACTAAAAGCACGAATAACCAAGGATTGGCAGCAATTGGAGAGAGCGCCGGAACTACGATTTTTGCCAACCAGGGTGCAATGTCTACTGCTGAGACAACCGCGCCCATGCTTAATGCAACACCTAAGAAAATCACAAGATCCCAGTTAATACCTGCGTTAATATCCGAGGTCACAATAACCCTGAACACAAAGAAGAACACCAGGGCAATCAGGCAGACTCCAGCTGTAGGGATACCATGAAAGCTCTCAGTTAAGAACAATACAAAGACGAGCGCAAGGATGACAACCGTTGCTATCTCGTCTCTACTAATCTTTTCTGTCTTCTGTTGTTTGAGCTCAGAAATCGTTGCCACGGAGAGCCTGTCGGCGGGCTTAAGTGCAAAATAGCCGCCAACCAAAAGGAGAACGGTGACTGCCAGCATGGGCAAGAGGTTCACACTGAGCCAAATGTCAAAAGTAATCAAGCCTGCCAACTCAGGGGTAGAGTCAAACATGCCCTGGATAATGGGTCCGCTCAGTGAGCCGGTGAGCCATCCTTGTCCGGGAATAATGGCAACTGCAAGAGCGGTGAGCAGCATGAGGGAGTTTCCTTTTGAGCCCTTTTCTAGCTTAAAAAGCTCGTTGAGCTGCAAGGCGATTGGAATCAAGATGGCAACACGTACGGTCATCGAGGGGGTCATGGCACTGAGCCCAATGCCGATAATCAACCAGGCAATGATAAGAAAAGGGTACGTAGGCTTAAATACCTTAATAATCCCTAATGCTATACGCCTACCAAGACCTGTCTTTTGAAGAATGTAGCCAAAGTACAAGGCGGGTATCAGTGTCCAGAGCGCAGATCCGGCAAAGCCCGAGAGCACCACATGAGGTGCCAAGCCCTGAAAAAGAAGGAAGAAAGCCAAGAACATGGCACCAGCGGAGAGCGGCAGATCAAAGGGCTTGAATATCCAGATTCCTATGGTTATCAGGACTCCACCTATGACCATCTGCCCCTGATCACCCAAGTCCGGAGAAAACGGCTTCAAAATCATTACCGCTAGTGCAAGCAGCAAGAAAAGTCCTGAGCCGATATACGAATAGCTGTTTTTAATCATTAACTTATACCTGATGCCTCTTTTGGGCAGAATTCCTTAATCGTGCGTTAGAGCTGCATCCACATCGCTCTTCAGCACGGTAGCAGAGGCTCAAACACCCTTTGCTGTCTGAGAGCATATTGCCCAGAATAACTCATTTTTATCAACTTGCCCACCGGCAAGGATTCAAAGCAATAATTTGAAAAACCTAACACTTTCTACATCCCCCTGTCAGGTATTGTCTTATCATGGATATCCAAGAACAATAAGGCCGAAGGGAGCCCCATGAATATATTAGTGCTAGGTAGTGGCGGGCGTGAGCACGCTATAGTCCGCGCGTTAGCTGCTTCGCCCAAGGCTGAGCGTATCTTTGTAGCACCAGGCAATGGGGGCAGTGCCCTGGGCGTTGTCAACATTGAATTGGATATCCTGGACGGCAATGAGGTTGCCCAGTGCGCTGACGACTACAACGTAGGCCTGGTGGTCATTGGTCCAGAAGCACCGCTGGTAGAAGGTGTTGCCGACAAGGTGCGCGCAGCCGGCATCAAGTGTTTTGGTCCGGGAGCCGCCGGGGCGCTTATAGAAGGCTCCAAGCAGTTTTCAAAAGACCTGATGTTTAAGTATGAGATTCCCACGGCAGAATACGCGGTGTTCAAGGATGAGGCCAAGGCCCTTGAGTATCTCAAGCATCACCCTGCGCCCATTGTGGTCAAGGCCGATGGTCTGGCATCCGGCAAGGGCGTTACGGTGGCCGAGACCAACGAACAAGCCGCTCAGGCCGTGCGGGACTGTTTTGCCGGGCAATTTGGCGTTGCCGGCTCCAAGGTGGTCATTGAAGAGTTCATGACCGGGCCGGAATGCTCGCTCCTTGCCTTTGTAGACGGCGAGCACATGCTTCCTATGGTGCCAGCGCAAGACCACAAGCGCGCCCTTGAAGGCGACAAAGGCCCCAACACAGGCGGCATGGGTGCGTATTCACCAGTGCCCATTGTCTCAGAGCTTGAACAGCGCGAGATGATTATGCTCATGCAAAAGACCGTGGACGCGCTTGTGAGAGAGGGCATTGATTACGTGGGCGTGCTCTACGGCGGCTTTATGCTGACCCCCACCGGGCCGCGGGTGCTGGAGTTCAATGCTCGTTTTGGTGATCCGGAAACGCAGGTGGTTTTGCCCCTGCTTAAAACTGACATCATAGAGGTGTTTGAGGCCTGCGCTCAGGGCAAGCTCAACAAGATTGAGCTTGAATGGAGAGACGACTGGGTTGTGAGCGTGGTGCTCGCCAGCGCCGGCTACCCCGGCAGCTACGAAAAGGACAAGCTGATTGAAGGCATAGAGGATGCCGAAGCTCTGGAGGGCGTTTCGGTCTTCCACGCAGGCACCCGGCGTGATGCTGACGGCAAGGTCTACACCAACGGCGGAAGAGTGCTCAACGTAACCGCCCTGGGCAACTCCTTTGAAGAAGCCCGCGAGCTGGCCTACAAGGCAGCAGACCTCATCAGTTATGAGGGAAAGACTTTGCGCCGAGACATTGGCGAGCGCGCCCTACGCGGCCGCGCCGCCTGGGATGACGAGGCTTAATCTGAACGGCATCTTGGCTTTCAAATCAGAACCGCCCCTCAGTTGCGTATTACAATACGCTCCTGTTGGGACGAACCATGATTTTCAAGCCAATCTGCTCGCTCAGATTAAGCCTCGGACTTAACGCCACAAGTAAGGACAGCCATGCTACCCATAAAGCAACGAGTGCAAGAAGCGGCGGCAGAAGTACGGAGCCGCTGGCTTTTGGCAGACGCCGAGGCTAGCCGCCTGCCGGAGATTGTCATCACAACGGGCTCTGCTTTGGGCGAGCTGGTTAACCAGATAGTTCCCGGTAGCTTTGAGATGAGCTACAACGGCATCCCGCATATGCCGTCTACCAGGGTGGACGGCCATGCAGGGCAGCTGGTCATAGGCCATTTTGGCAGTCCTGAGGGCAAGAAGGTCGTAATGCTGGATGGCCGCGTTCACGGCTACGAAGGGCATGACCCGCTCACCCAGGTGCTACCGTTTCTCGTTGCCAATGAGCTTTGCGGCGGTGCCCGCCTGGCTATCTTCACCAACGCCGCTGGAGCAGTCAACGAGAGCTTTGCTGTTGGTGACCTCATGCTCATCAAAGACCACATCAACTTTACCGGAGACTCACTGGTTTCCTACAACGAGGAAAGCGATTTTGGCGGTGAGAACCTGGATATGACCTATGTCTACACGCCTGAGTATCGCCGTATTCTCAAGGAGATTGCCGGCCAGCAACTGCCCCTTCAAGAGGGCGTGTACACCGGCTTCAAAGGCGCCATGTTTGAGACCCCTGCTGAGATTAAGGCCATGAGGGTCTGGGGTGCCGACGCAGTTGGCATGTCAACCGTGCATGAGGCAACAGCTGCAAGTCGCCTGGGTATTGACGTGATTGGCATCTCCGTCATAGCCAACATGGCTGCTGGTATTGAGGAAGCAAAACTCACCCACCAAGAAGTCCTTAACAACACAGCCGCCGCCGCAAGCAAACTCAGCAGGCTGCTCTCAGAGCTACTGAGTGAGTCAGTTTCCCTGTCCCCATGAGTTGTGGAACAGAGGTGGAACAGAGGGACGGGGTTAGTGTACCAATTTGGTCCACAGACCAAATTGGTACACTAACCCCGTCCCTCTGTTCCACACAGACCAAATTGGTACACTAACCCCGTCCCTCTGTTCCACACAGACCAAATTGGTACACTAACCCCGTCCCTCTGTTCCACTCTGTTCCACACAGACCAAATTGGTACACTAACCCCGTCCCTCTGTTCCACACAACTCTCCACTTAATTAAGACTTTTGCGTATTGTCAGCCGCAAAGGGGGGTTTTGGCGGTACAATGGTTTAACAGTCAAGAGTGGAACCCTTATTGGTTTAAACGAAAGGAGAAACTTGATGAGCGAGGCACTTGATTTGCTTTTGCGTGAGGCCGATAAAAAGAAGGCCGCACTTGCACAAAAATCGTTCGCTCCCGATGCTTATGATGCCTATCAGGAGCGTTTTTTCTTTGCCGAGATTTATAACTCCTTGGCTATTGAGGGCAACAAGCTCAGCCAACAGGAGATAGAAGATATACTCAAGAATGACGTGGTAGTGCAGGGCAAAACCCTCACTGACCACCTGGATGTAGTGGGCTACCGCGATGCAGTGGCGCAGAGCAGGCTCTATGTCAATTTCAATACCCGTATAACTGAACACGAGATTCGCAAGCTGCATTACAAGATGCTGATTGCGCATCAGTCGATGAGTGGTGAGTACCGCGGTTACAACATGATGATTCGCGGGCACCGCCCCACCTCGTATGAGAAGATTCCCTACAAGATGGTGCAGCTCACCGACAGGATTCCCAACGTAGAAGAAGAGCACCCCCTTGAGAGCATTGCCTTCTTTCATTTGCGCCTTGAGAAGATCCATCCCTTTGGTGACGGCAACGGACGCGTAGGCCGCATCATCATCAACACTATGCTGGCTCAGGCGGAATATCCGCAGGTGGTCTTTGATATTGCAGAAAAAGAGCACTATTACCAGGCCTTGGAGGCCTATGACGGCCTGCATGGCAACCCGCAGATTACGCCCATGCAGGAGTATTTGGCCGAGCTGGTCATCCGTCAACTGGACAAACTGCTGGCGCTCGAGTAAGCAACGTGTGCTGTTTTGAATTGAAACGTTACCAGTGATGAAGATTATCCTCTCCCCAGACAGGGGGCTTAGGCAAAAGTGTGAGCCGGTTAGCCTCAAAGAGCTTCCTCAGATGGCAAAGCTTGCCAAGAAGATGGCCAAAGTCATGTATCAATATGACGGTTGCGGCTTGGCCGCCCCACAGGTTGGGGTGAACAAGCAGATGCTCGTCATAGATACCACTGCGCCGGGTGAAGGTGAAGAGCGGGAGGAAAACCCCATTTTCATCCTCAATCCGCGCATCAGTAAGTTTGGCGAGGAAAAAGAGTGCGGGGGAGAAGGCTGCCTGTCAATCCCCGGTATTACCGTTGATATTGATAGGTATACCTATATTGAACTTGAGGCTATGGATCTTGAGGGCTCCAGCATTGAGATTACGGCTGAGGGTTTTGACGCACGAGTTTTGCAGCACGAGATGGATCACCTTGAGGGCGTCACGATGTTTGAGCATCTTGACGCTATTGAAAAGTCAGTGAAACTCAAGGAATATGAACAGGCACAAGCAGCAGGGGCCAAGCCCGGAGAAACCTCAATAGAGCAGAAAAGGTAATGACGTGAATATCATCTTTATGGGAACCCCCACCATTGCGCTTCCTGTTTTGGATGCGCTGGCAAAAGAGCATAACGTAGAGGCGGTTTTCTCTCGTCCCGATGCTGTTTCGCATCGCGGGTCAGAAAAAATGCCTTCCTTGGTAAAGGCGCGTGCGTTGGAACTGGGGATTCCCTGTTACACGCCAACGAGTTTTTACTCATACGTTGAAAAAGGCACAGTCCGCACGCCTTTGTTTAACAGCGAGGGCAACCGGGTGGTGGACGCAGAGGTGCTCGCAGACATCAGGCGCTCTGCCCCCGACTTTATCGTGGTGATTGCCTATGGCATGTTGTTGCCAAAGGAGGTCCTTGACATCCCCACCTATGGTTGCATCAACATTCATGCCTCGCTGCTGCCCCGTTGGCGCGGTGCGGCTCCCATTCAGCGGGCGCTGCTCGCCGGCGACGAAACCACCGGTGTTTCCATCATGCGCATGCAAACCGAGCTGGATACCGGACCTTACTGTCTGCAGGCTGTAACCCCAATAGCTGATAAGAACTACCAGCAGCTGATTGTTGAGCTGGGTATTATGGGAGCCGAGCTTTTGGTGCCAAACCTCAAGGCGATTGCAGCTGGCGAGGTGGAGTGGACCGAGCAGGATGAAAGCGCCGTAACCTACGCCGACAAGATAGAAAAGGGGAGCATAGACCTTGATCCCAGCCTCACGGTTACCGAGAACTACAACCGGGTGCGCGCCAGCAGCCACCATGCCCGCTCTCGGGCAACGCTGCATGGCAAAGAGGCAATGATTTTGGAAACCCGCCCTGCAGGCACAAAAGAAGACAAAGGCGTGTATTTTGAGTGTTCTGACGGCCAGCTGGAGATACTGTTACTCAAACCCGCCGGCGGCCGAGACATGACAGGCTCAGCCTTCTTAGCCGGACTGAGATGAGAGTTAAGAGTGGAGAGTGGTTTGGTACAGGAGGGACGGGGTTGGTGTACCAGATTGGAACAGGGGGACGGGGTTAGTGTTCCAATTTGACCTTGGTCAAATTGGAACA
>Ga0131853_10002378_pt1 | contig 33622 bp, 31 predicted proteins | sample TergutLab28metaG_FD_92764 | JGI IMG/M metagenome (GOLD analysis project Ga0131853, IMG submission 92764) | Labiotermes labralis P1 segment gut microbial communities from Petit-Saut dam, French Guiana - Lab288 P1 (version 2) (version 2) | ecosystem: Host-associated > Arthropoda: Insects >... | reverse complement strand
GGATGCTGTGTGCCGGTGGCACACGTTTAGCATCCGAAGCGTCAGCGGAGGCGGAGGAGCCGACGAAGAGTGGCGCAAAATCGGCAAAAATATTCCGAAAAATCTATTGACGACACACCCTAGTATCCAACCGTCATTGTGGGCTTGACGGGCTCCCGGATCAAGCCCGCAATGATAAGCGCGGCATGACGAGCGAGAATTATATTTTATTTGCCAATACCAAAATTTTGTGCTATTATGTGTTAGAATCCCCAAGCTCCGCCGGAGGAACGGTTTTAATGAAGCTTATGAACAATGATGAGTTCAGGAGGTGGTTTTCGTCATTCCTCCTGATCCTGGCCGGGATAATATCTTTCATAGTTATCGCCAACTTTTACGTCGTCATCGAATGGATATCTAATTTTACAAGACATCTTTCCCCGTTTGTGGCAGGCTTTATAATGGCGTACCTGCTCGATATCCCATGCTCCGCGCTCGAGCGCCGCTTAAACATGCTGTCGAACAAGTATGTCCAAAAAAGGGCGCGTGGCATAAGCGTCGCGGTGACGATGCTTGTAACTGTCGCGCTGATTACGTTTACTCTTGTTGTTGTTATTCCCGAAGTGGTAACGAGTATTCAGGAATTTTCTACCCAAATACCTACGTACATCGCAAGTTTTATGTTGTTTGTGCAGGGATTCACCGGCGACGACAACATCATTTACAACCTGGTCCTTCAAACATTTCTGAACGAGTTTACCCTGATGCATGTGTTCGACTTTATCGGCTACGACTCGATCCTGGCGTTTATAACGGGAATGTTCGGCGCGGCAATGTTCCTTGTATACGCGGTCATCGCGATAATTTCGACAATTTACATCCTGCTGGACGCGCAGCGCATGAAGGTCTTCTTCACAGGGCTTATAAACAGCTTCGTGCCGATAAAGACTTCGTATGTGTTTTTCAAGTACCTGAGCACTACGAACAAGAATCTCAAGACGTTTATATACTGCATGATCGTAGACAGCCTCATACTAATAGTGGTGACGGTCGTCGCTCTTACAATAATGCGGGTCGATTTCAGCGTAATGTCCGCCTTAATCATAGGCGTTTCCAACCTTGTGCCGTACTTTGGCTCGATTGTTGGGTCGCTGGTGGTTATACTGGTCGTGTTCCTTACGGAAGACTTGGGCACGGCCATCGCGGTTTCGATATTCATAGTGGTTCTGCAACAGATTGACGCCAATGTAATCAAGGTTAAGCTTTTCGGCGACAGCTTCAACCTGAGCCCGTTCCTGGTAATATTCAGCATTACCATTGGCGGCGCATACTACGGCGTCGCCGGGATGGTGCTTGCCATCCCGACTGTCGCGATGCTCAAGAACCTGTTCCACGATATTATGGAACACAGGCGGCGAGCAAAAGCAATGGATAACAGACTGTAGCTAGGTATATACTAAATCCGAAGGAGAGAATTAAACATGAGTGCAAAGCTGGTTACAAAAGAACAGTTCCAAGACATTCTGGCAAACGAAAACAGGACGGTGCTTGTTGACTTTTACGCAAGCTGGTGTACGCCTTGCAAAATAATCGCCCCTGTTCTTGACCAGATCGCCGAAGAGCGGCAAGACATCGTCGTCTGCAAAATCAGCGTGGAAGAACACCCCGACGTCGCTTCGCAGTACGGCGTCAGGTCGATCCCCACGCTTGTCTCCTTCAAGGGCGGCGACGTATACAAACGCATAACCGGTTCAGTTCCAAAGGCAAGTATCTTGGAAATCGTGGACTAAGAACCTGTGTTCATAGGTGGGGATGGCGGATTGGCGAGGCGATTTTTCGCCAATCTAGGAGGCGACGACGCCCGGGGTCCCCGCAAAGCCCGGTTTTGGCTTTGTGGGGTGGACTGTGGCGGAAAACCGGGATCCCCACGAAGCCCGATTTTGGCTTCGTGGGGTGGAATTCGACCCCCAAGACGGCATTCCCATCCTATGAACACAGGTTCTAAGAATCTATACAAGACCAAGAAAGGTGATTGCGATAGCGAAGAAAAAAAAGAAGTCGTCCGGCGCGCTTGTCCTGATTATCCTATTGGTCTGCCTGGCGATCGGAGTTACTACCGTATTTATACTGGCAATGCCGTCCCAGCCGAATCCGGCCGACGTCATAGCGGATCACGCCGCTATAGACCTTTATGAGCTTCTGGACGAGGTGCTGGCCGTCGATCTTGACGAAGACTATCCGCAAACGCCTGAAGAGGTTATGCGGCTGTTCAGCCACACATTCCGACTCATCCACGGCTGGGACAGAAACGACCAGTATGTGATCTCACGCGTGCTGGAGGTTCAGCGCGGGTTATTCGCCCAGGCTCTGCTTGACCTCAACCCGTTTCACCAGCAGCTTTCGCTGATTTTAATCGCTCTGGACGAGCTGTACGACAGAGATCTTGAAATAGTCGGGGTATATCAGGGCAGCCCCGTATTCCACAGGTTCAGCCCAAACGACCGCACCTCCGTGACCGTAATCCTGCACGTAAGCAACGGCCAGAACTTCCAATATATCTACCAACTTTTTCGAGAGGCCGAAAGCGGCCGGTGGCAGATCGGCATGTGGGAAGAAGTAGTTTAGAGCCTGTCTAATATCTTTGCGGTCAGTTTTCCGCCATTCGTTGTCACCTTCTCCTAGCGTACCCTCTGGGTACGCGTCGTCGTCGGTTCCTAGAATGACGAAAAACTGCCTCGCAAATCCGACAGGAAAAAGATATTAGACAGGCTCTTAGATCACAGGGGCTTAGCCGCCCCAGCACATACCAGGATTGAGTCCAAAAAAACCTGCAAATCAAGGGGGTTGCGGACTTAGTCCTGTTTTTGTTTTACGAAATTGCTAAAACCGTGTAATGGAATTGCGGTTTTGACGTATACACTTTTGAAAGGCAAATTAACAATCATGAGAAAGGAGGACATTGTGAACGTTTACACAGGAACGGCGCCGCGCAAAACCTCAGACCGGCAACATACGCGGAACAGTATGGACGCCGCACTATTTGAAGCAATCTATGAGAAGTACTACAGGAATGTGTACAACTACATTTGCTTTCGGATAAATAATCATTACGATTCTGAAGAGTTGACAAGCGACGCCTTTGAAAACGCGATACGAAAGTTCCATACCTACAGGCCGGAAACAGCGCCGGTCGAGGCGTGGCTTATAGGTATAGCGAAGAATGTCGTTACAGACTATTTGCGCAGAAGGAAGCGCAAAACATTCGTTCCGCTCGACGATATTCTGGAGCTTGTTTCATTAGAGCGGCGGCCCGAGGAGGTCATCGTCTTTAACGAGGACAACAAATCATTGATCCGGGCGATGACGACGCTCAAGGACGCGGAGCGGCAGGTTCTGTCCATGAAATTCGCAACCGACTTGAGAAATACCGAAATCGCGCAGATAATGAACATGAGCGACTCCAACGTGGGGGTAATCGTACACCGGTCGGTCAAAAAGCTGAAAGAATTTCTGGATAAGGAGGAAATGTCATGCGAAAAAATGATTTCGACGAAGAATTTATAGCAAAATTCAGGAACACGGATTTTTCTTCCGAAAGTAAGAACAAGGAAGTCAACCTTGAAATATTGAAAGCCAGGCTGACAACAATAAATGAAGAAGGGGACACGTACATGAAAAAAGGAATAAGGAAGCCCTTAGCAGTCGCGGCTTGCGCCGCAATAATTCTTACGGTTTCGGTTACCGCTTTCGGTCAGGAATTGGTCAGATATGTAAGATCGGTAATGCTCGGCGACCACGCCGGCTTTATCATAGCCGAAGAAATCCGCGAAGAAGATAGGGAAGCTCTAAGAGAAGAGAGGCAAGCGCTTATTGATGAAGGATACCTTACCGCGTCCGAATCAACGGATTTCGATGAACCCGCCTGGCTGACTTTCACCGACGCGGAGGAAGGCCGAAGCCACTTTATAACCGACGCTCTGCTGCCGGCCTACTTGCCGGAGGGCTTTGCCTTCAAGCATATATTCTACTTCGTTGAGTCGGTGGAGGAGCTTGGGGAATACGGAGCCAACAAATACATGGGCGTCGTATTCAGCAACGGCGTCGACGAGCTCCCGGTGCAAGTACGCTTCATGGACGAAACAACAGCCTTCGCCCTCTCCGCGACCGAAAATATACGGACAGTCGAAATCAACGGGCACGAAGCGGTAGTTGACCTTAATTCGGTAAACATATTGATTGGCGATGTTATGTACTTCTTCTTTGGAGGAACCGGAAACGTGGATGTCGAGGAGCTGATCCGCATGGCGGAGTCTCTCAGCTAGTACCCCTTGGAACCTGTTCTTAGACAGGTAAGACATGCAACATTTCAAGCTGCTCCCATAAGATATAGCAAGTATATCTCTATGGGAGGTTTTTTAATGAATACAATGGCATCGGGATTCCATCCCACGCCTGGAAGCAATGATACGTTCATGATGTTCTTCCTGCTGATGATGATGTTTCCCGGAATGTTCGGGGCCAGCGGCGGCGGCGACAACTCGATGATGATGCTGATGATGTTAATGATGATGTCAGGCGGAAGGTTCTAGGCTCCAGGTTCTAAGTTAATATAAACGACATTTGGCGGTAAATATTGCCGAATGTCGTTTATATTTAACAAATGTCGACATGGTTGACCAACATTCGATGTCATAATCATCAATTGAAGTTTAATAGTCTGTTTACGCTTTGTTCATATTTTGATCATATTTCTGTGGCAGAATATAGTCGTAAGGTTGAAAATTGAACTAATTGGAGGACTGCTTGTGCTATCGATACTAACACAACCAAGCTTTGCAAGCGTCGAAACAATAACATATGACCTGCTCGGGAGGAAGAGCGACCTTTACGTTGTAAACACGCCAAGGCACACAGCCGCCACGCCCGACCGCATAAATCAGATGATCGCCTCTATCGAAGACAATACGCGCCAAATCTATACATTGGCGAAAGAAAAAAGCAAGATCGCCGAAAAAATCGCCGCAAACTTGGATTTTCTGAGACTCAGCAAGAAGTACCTGTCCCGTGAGCAAATCGGATCGTTTGTAAGCTTCTCCGGCATTTCGGAGAAAAATTCGCACACGCTGAAGCAAGTTTTACAAGAGATCGATACGCTAAAATCTCTCGATGCCGTAAAGCGGGAGCTTTTACATACCAATACTGATCTTGACCTCGTATACGGCGAGCTTGAAGCGATACTTGATCTCCAGCGCTCTGCCCTGAGGTGCTTTGAAGACGTCCTGATTTCCGGCAGGGAGCTTATGCAGTTGTTATAAGACACCAGACTTCGCTTGACGCAAATTTTCAATAATACTGTACGGAACAAACAGGCTGCCGCGCCCTACCCCCAGGTCAGCAGCCGGTCTGTTCTCCCCATGAAAGTCAGAACCGCCTGTTTCCACAAGGCGGTATTTGTTTGCCCAGCGCTTGGCCTGCAATGTTTGCGACAGCGTATGCGAGGTGTAAATGGATTCGATTCCCATCAGGCCGTAGCCGGCCAGCTCCTCCACAAGCTTCCCTGTCCGTGAGTCGTCCGTATGGTATTGGAAGGGATGCGCAAGCACGGGCACGCCGCCCTCGCGCCTGATGAACTCTATGCAATCCCTCGTTGTCATCGCCTCGTGCGGGACATAGGCCGCCGCACCCTGCGAGACATACTTGTCGAACGCGTCCTGGATGCTCCGGGCATATCCCCTATTCCACAAAACCCTTGCAAAGTGCGATCTTGTTATGATGTTACATCCCGCCGCGTAGCTTAGCTGGTCGTGACTGACGTCTATTCCGATCCGCCCGAGAGCGTCCAGCATCTTCCGGTTGCGCTCGTCCCGGATTGCCGCAAGCTCCTCAAACTGCGCCGCAAGGGTCTGCGAACGCGGATCAATGCAGTAACCCAATATGTGCACCTGCCAATTCCCGTGGTACGCGCTGATTTCACATCCGTGCAAAAATTCTATGCCTGCCGCGGCCGCGGCGCTTTCACCTTCAGAAAGCCCCTGTACCGTGTCGTGATCCGTAATGGAGATCGCCGCCAAGCCCTTGGTCTTGGCGCGCGCGACGATTTCGCCCGGACTAAGCGTACCGTCTGAATATATGCTGTGTGTGTGAAGGTCTATCGGCTTCATATTGCGCTCCTTGTGAGAAAAGTGCGAATATTTTACACTCGCGCCCAGTACATTATATATGAGTATGGCTGCCAATACAACAATTTCTTTAAGGAGGGTCTTATGAGATCAAGCACAAAAACAAAGCCCGATAAATTCGGCGCAATGGACGACGTCGGTTCGCGTATCGGCGCGCTGGTCTCGGGTACACTGGTCGCGTTCGCAATAACTTGCACGGTGCTGATCGGTTACGCGATTCTGATTACATATTCAACATTCACGGGGGAGAATCTGCCGCTGGTCGTCACCCTGACCTGCCTGGTATCCGTAATCGTGGCTGGCTTTGACGCGGCGAAGGGCGCTCAAAGCAAGGGCTGGCTGTGGGGAATTCTGGCGGGCGTCGCATACGCCGTAATACTTGTGGCCATTGGAGTATGGATAAACAGGGGATTCGTGATCGACACGCGCACAATTACTCTTATCATACTCTCCATCGCCGGCGGAGGGCTGGGCGGCGTTATCGGAATAAACTTGAAGCGATAACACTCAAAGCGGCCTCGGCTAACAAAAGTTAACCGGGGCCTCTTTTCCTCTTCTGTGGACTATAAACCTGTCCGGTGAGTTGTATTTTTATAGGCTCGAACCAATCTTTCCTTTGTCCTTTCAGTAGCGGGGATAGTTTTTTGTATGGAATCCGCGGTTGAGTCTTTTTCGGCTGAACCGTCGGCCTTTGTGCCTTCGCCCGTGATGTTTCCCGCGTTTTCATCCGAGGCCGAATTATTTACACGCGCATCCGCTTCTTCGGTATTTTCATTTTCTCGCGCCTCAGCCATTTCATGATTATATTTTCCGACATTAGCGTTGGCTTCGCCCATTTGTTCATTCATATACCTGATAGTCCGGTACAAGGCTTGCTGAAGTCTGCTCCCATTTGGATCAGGGGTCGGATCCTCACCAGCGATCCTCATTTCGTTGATTATACTTACACGCCGGGCATTAGTTTCCCGAATACTGCTGATCGACATTGACCCGGAAACTAACGCCTTGGGCATGCTGTATGCCACGCCGTTATCATTGACGCCGGATGATTCATTTGATGAACCTGATTGATCGGAGCCTTGTTCCCGGCGCTGCTCCATCCTTCTTTTCATTTCTTCGGCTTGGCGCCGATGCCTTTGTTCCTGCAGAGCTTCGATCTGTTCTTCAATCTTGTCAATCATTCTCTGCTTGGCGGCGCTGTCCATTGACTCATTCTCACCAAGTCTCTCGATTTGCTCTTGCAATGATCTAATCTGCCTGTCAAAAGGATTCTCTCCAAAGATGCCATTCCTCGCCGTTCTTTGTGACGAGCCCCATGCGTTGACGCTACTAACGGCATTGCTGTGTGATAAATCCATTAAAATCTCCCCTCTTCCCAGCGGCTGTTTGCCTTTACTAATATAAACAATTGTAAGAGGCGTTTTGTAACATGATTTGCGAAAAAATTTCCAAGCTATAGTTAATTGCCACTATAATTAATCGTTATGTTTTCCGCGATTTTTAGAAGTTCATCCACATCCAGCCAGGCTGTTACCGAAATGAAGTGACGGCCGTAGTTCCACGTAACCGTGCTGTTTATGTCTACTTCTCCGGTTGATTTGAAAAGGTACGCGGGCTGTCCATGAAGTGAAATAACGGAAAACTCAATGTAGGGGCTGTCCGTCCTGCCGCCCATAAGGATTGAATCCCCGTCGTCCATCACAATCAGATGCTGGATAATAACATCCACATGGCCGGCCTCGTTGACAAAAATATAGCGGACTATCCCATCATCTTCCTCTTTGTAATCAAAAGTAATGCCCTCAGGAACATATCCGATAAGCAATTCGCCAAATTCAAGGCCGGATATTTCTCCAAATCGGTATCCTATAAGAACCTCATCGTTGTCTATTTCAATAAAGCGGCTAAGTATATACGCTCTCGAAGCCTCCACGCTCATCAGGGTTATAACCCCAACCGTAAAAACTATGGCCATGGAAGCGGCAGCCCGATAAAAAATCGTCAGCGCCCGTTTTGTTTTCGCCGCTCTTTCGTGCTTGCGGATAATTTTCGCGATCCTTTTCTCAAAGGCTTCTGAGCGGGGGTAAAGCTTTTCTAAGTCCTCACGGCTTGGCAAAGCGTCCATTTCCTGCTCGGCAGCTTCTTCGGCGGCTGCCTTCAGCATTGTGTCAAACAGCTTTTCTGATCTGCCCGCTTGTTTATTATTCGACAGGATGCCCACCTCCCAAAGCATTTCTTATTACCTGTTTTGCCCGTGATAGCCGCATTTTTACGGCATCATAGCTTATCCCCAATTCCTCCGCTATTTCGCTGTGGCTTCGGTCGTGGACAAGAGATAGTATTGCCGCATCTTTCAGGGCAGGCGGCAGAGATTTGATAATGTCCACCAAGTTCTCGTACCCCTCCATACTCACAAGTTTTTCCGGGATAGGTGAATCCGGGTCGACAACTTCCGCCGTCTCGTCAAAATGGTTTTCACTTAGGCACATTTTTTTCAAGAGATTTATTGAAGTATTCTTTACAATAATAACAATGTACGACTTGGTCTTGTAACAAGAAACCTCGCCGATATTTGAAATATTCTTTATAAGCTTTTCAACGCTCTCCGAAACAGCATCCTCGGCCAGATCGCGGTCTTTTAACACTTCCATCGCGATATGCAGCATAAGATAGTAGTATTCGTCAAAAATACGTGCTATCTTGCTTTTGTCGGCATCGTTGTCCATTGCGTTTATAATTGTGAAGCCAACCATTCACTTCACCCTTAACAAATATACTCTTGCCTGGTATTTTAGCATTTAAAAAGCTTTTTTGCAATGTGGGAAGTGTCGAAGCCAAATCCTTGACAAATCCCGTAAATGCTGTATCATAAACAGTGTGGCAATTCCGCTTGCAGATGAAAAGACTATGGATAAGGAGAAATTGAATTGGAAAATTCGAGCAAATCAATGGAGAAGATCGTAGCGCTTTGTAAAAGCCGCGGCTTTATATACCCCGGCTCGCAGATTTATGGCGGCCTTGCCAATAGCTGGGACTACGGCCCGCTGGGTGTGGAGCTTAAAAACAACGTCAAGAAGGCGTGGTGGAAGAAGTTTGTTCAGGAGTGCCCGTACAACGTGGGACTGGACTCGGCGATACTCATGAACTCGCAGGTATGGGTGGCGTCGGGGCATGTGGGCGGCTTTTCGGACCCGTTGATGGACTGCAAGGAGTGCAAGGAGCGCTTCCGCGCCGACAACCTTATCGAGGACTATATGACCGCGCGGGGGGAGACGCCCAACCTTTGGGGCTGGGATAACGAGCGCATGACGGGGTTTATCGCCGAAAACGGCATCGTGTGCCCAAGCTGCGGAAAGTGCAACTTTACCGATATACGCACGTTCAACCTGATGTTCAAAACCCACGCCGGAGTAACGGATGAGAGCAAGAACGCCGTATACCTGCGCCCGGAGACAGCTCAGGGAATATTTGTTAATTTCAAAAACGTACAGCGCACCTCGCGCAAGAAGATACCGTTTGGTATAGCGCAGATCGGCAAGTCGTTCCGCAACGAGATAACGCCGGGCAACTTCATATTCCGTACGCGCGAGTTCGAGCAGATGGAACTGGAATTCTTCTGTGAGCCGGGAACCGACATGGAATGGTTCCTGCACTGGAAGAGGTTTTGCGTGGACTGGCTTATGTCGCTTAACATCAGCGAGGACAACCTGCGCCTGCAAAACCACGCGCCCGAGCAGCTCTCCCATTATTCGACGGCCACAACAGACATCGAGTACCACTTCCCGTTCGGCTGGGGCGAGCTTTGGGGCGTCGCGAACCGCACGAACTACGACCTGAAACAGCATCAGGAGCATTCAAACGAAGATATGACTTACTTTGAACCGGGCGAAGAAGGCGGCGAACCTAAGAAGTACGTGCCGTTCTGCATCGAGCCGTCGCTTGGGGTAGACCGGGTGCTGCTGGCTTTCCTGTGCGACGCTTATGATGAAGAAGAAGTAGCCGAGGGCGACGTCCGCACGGTTATGCGCTTCCACCCGGCTCTCGCGCCGGTCAAGGCCGCCGTGCTTCCGCTTTCCAAGAAGCTTGCGCCCGGAGCGACCCAGGTTTACGAAGAGCTATGCGCCAATTTCCCGTGCGACTACGACGACGCCGGCTCCATCGGCAAGCGCTATCGCCGCCAGGACGAGGCCGGTACGCCGTTTTGCATAACCTTCGACTTTGAATCGCTGGAGGACGGCGCAGTAACCGTGCGCGAACGCGACTCAATGGAACAGGAAAGAATACCCATAGTCGCGCTTGCGGCATATCTTGACGAGATGTTGAAGTATTAGAACCTGTATCAATAACCGAAATGTCGGCTAGAAGAGGCGATTTTTCGCCAATCTAGGAAGGAGCGACGCCGCGTACCCAAGCGGTACGCAAGGAGCGACTGACGACGAGTGGCGGAAAATTAACCTTCCAGACGGCGTTGAGCGGTATTGAACACAGGTTCTTAGACATAAGGTGATCCCTTGCCTATACAATTCGACCAATTCATATATTTTTTCAATGTCCTGAATGTTCCCGAAAACGCGTTCGCGGCATATGTGGCTTTCGCGGGAGCCGCGCTGGCCGTAATGTTGCTGCGCGTCAGCCTGTTCATCGCATACCAGGCTCAGAGGACTATCGTCGGCCTTAATTCGCGCGCGGTGAAGAGCCTCGCCGAACTCAAGGACGGACGCGCCGCTATTCTTAACAAGGTAGCAAAGGATTACGCCGGCCTGTGTGAAAGCGGCATTACATCGGCCAGCGTCAGGGACATCGCGGCTACGCACGTGGGCAAGCTCAGTTATTTCGGCTGGAGCTTTTCGGGTGCACTTAATTTTACCGAAGGCTTCGAGCATTCTATTGTGCTTATCGGCCTGGTTTTGGCGCTGATATTCGAGCCGGCGCGCGTTGCGTTCGGCCTTAGCGCCATCGCTCTGTGGTTGCTGATACGCCTGTGTAGCTCCGTGTTCGACGCCGACCTTGCCCGCGAACGGCTCGTGGACGAGGTTAGTTCGTACATATCGCGTGAGGTCGCCAAGTTCTTCACACCGGACATAGTGGCCAACCTCTCGATCCTCAGAGGCACGCTTTCCGACGCAATCGAAGCCCAGAGCGACGCCTTCGCCGCCGCGAGCAGGGTCATGGGCGACAGCCTGTCCGCCTCCGTAAGCAAGAGCCTTGGCGAGATGTCGCGAAGCATCGAACATACTCTCATAAAGCTCGCCGATGTAGACACTCTTCTGAAGGAACCCATGAGCCGCTGGGACGGCCAGATATCCCGGGCGGCTCAGTTGCAGGCCGGGGCCAACCAGTCCAACGAAAGACTGCTGCTGGCCATGACCCAGTTCTCGGACGTTGCCGGTACGCTGGCAAACATGCTCAGCGAACTGGAAAAGCACTCCCCGGACAAGGTCGTGAAGAACTATGAGGCAACTCTGGAAGATCTGACGCGCAAGCTCGGCGAAGGCTTCGGAACGATATTGGATCATCACGTGGCGCGCTCCCTCAAGGAACTGACAGACGGCCTGGAAAGCAATCTGACGCAAATGACGCGCGGCAACCAAGAGTTGACCCAAACCCTCCGCCAAATCGCGGACAGGCTCGACGAACAGGGCCGAAACGAAGTCCGCGCAATCGCGGCCATAAAGGAACAGATAGATATCCGGCTGGATGACATGAAAGGCCGAATGGATTAATCTTTCCGCAAATTGTGCGGATTTAATAAATTGAAAGGTTCATATTCCATGAACGCATCAGACGCACCCCATCTTGAATATCCTCTTCCCAAGTTGTCCGTCAGCGGTGATAACCTTATTAACGACAAGCTGATAATCGAAACCACCCCCGCCGGTACCAGCGGCGCGCTTGTTATTAAGAACGCCGGCGGACAGACGCTTGAGGGCTCCCTGGTGTCTGCCGGCCCTATGCTCGTCTTGGACAATACGGAATTTCGCGCCAATCAATTCCGCCTGGCTTACAAGGTTCCCGCCGGCAGCTACGCAATGGGTGAGATTGTCCATACCAGCATATTGTTGACTACAAGCGGCGGTGAGAGGGTTGTGCCTGTTATAATCAAGGTCGTTCCACGGGTTCTTGAGCTTGACGGCGCGCGGCTTGGAAGCCTGAAAGACTTTGCGGCCTATGCCCGCAAACAGCCGCAAGCCGCAGCGGCCGCGTTTGTGAGCGACGAGTTCGCTAACTGGCTGAAAGAGCATGACACCGAGCATATAGACATATACGAGAGTATGCGTGCCGCACCCAATGTTCGTTTGGCGCTGGAGAGCTTTCTTGTAATGCACAAGCTCAAGAATCCGGTTGCCCTTTCCGTACATGGAGGCCCAGTTATTCTTGAACATGAAATAATCGAGCGCGCGACAACGCCCGTGCACGGGGTCATAACGCTGCAGAGGCAGCTCTGGGGCAGTTTCGAGACGGAAGCCAAGGTGAAGTACTCTTCGGCGTGGCTGAGCCTGGCAAAGGACATCATCACCGAGGAAGACTTCGCGGGGGGCAATACCGCCGGCCTAGCCTACTCGATTGATCCGACGAAGATACGTTCGGGCCGTGTGAGCGAAAGTATAGTTATCGGCAGTACTGAAATAGGAATAAAGGTGAAGGCCGGCCCGGCCTTTGAGTGCCGTGTAAACAACGCTTATCTCAAAACGGGCAGCCGTGGGGCGCTCGTAATCCGTAACCTCAGCGGCGCCCCGGCAAGCCTCGAGCTTAGCGTAAGCGACAGCTTCATTCGTTTAGATTACAAGGACACCGTACTTGATGTTCCGCCGGGAGGCAGCGAAGTCGGCTTTACGGCAAAGCTTTCGCCTATACAGAGCGCGCAGATGCTGATTAAGAAGCAGCCCACCATCTCGGGAGAGCTTCACGTACGCATAACCCAGGGCGAGCGCGTGTTCAACAAGAACCTGAGCATTACCATCGGGGAGCTAGACCAGTGAACCAACACGATCGAATTCAGGCAAAACTGCATAAGTGCCGCCGGATGCTTAGCCGTGCGGACAACAGCGTAACCGACATCATCGCCGCGGTCGGCTTATTTTGGCAGTGTTACTTTGTGAGCGGCAAGCGTGAGTTTTTGCACGAGGCCAACCACACCGCCGTCACAGCCTTCGCGGGCAGGTCCGGCAGCATAGAGATATACCTTTCGATGATATTCGTCAACCTGGAGCTGGGCAACACCGAAGCCGCGTCGGAACAACTGCGCCAGCTACGTTCATACCGCAATTACTACAAGAACAAGCAGCACGCCGCGTATGCCCTGCTTATGTACTTCCAAGCGGTTGTGCACAAGCGGGTTGGAAACGAAGCCGAGATGCAAAAATCTGTTATCGCGCTGGAAGACTTCGTGACGGAGCGCTTATCGCGCGGCGACCTCCAGCACGACGGCTTCGTACTGTGCGTGCTTGGCGCCGCTCTTGGCGTCGCAGGAGAACCCGGCGACAGCTTTGTCGCGCTTGAGGAAGCGTTCGAGCGCGGATACCGTGGGGCGTTTTTGTACGCGCACGCTTATAGTCTTCTGGGTAGCAAACTCGAACTGACCGGGACGCATCCCATCATTATCAACACGTTCCAGTGGAGCGTGGCGCATGGGCTGGACATCCGGCATATGGCCGACTTCTACGCAAGCAGCATTACCTTTGCCCGCCGCCCGTCCTACCCATGTTATGAGGCGCTGCTGGCGGCCTGCGACAGCGAATGGCTGCTTGAGAAGCTGGCGGCGCGCCTGATCGAAGCCGGCGACTACAGCATGGGCGCCTCCAGATACTACCGCGTAGCCGAAAACAAGCAGCTACTTATCGAAGGGCTTGCCGAAGCGGTTGTGCGATCCTGTTTTGAAAACAGGCTGGAGGATATCTCGCGCCACTCGCTCAAGCAATTTCTGGACAAGCGGGTCTTTACGCTGAACGACCCCGACGACGCCAAGCTTGCGGCCTATATATACCACCAGCTTATCACCAACAAGAAACTTTCCGACATGACAGACAGCTATCACGACAGCATCCTGGAATTTGCCTGTTATGCCTATGACAATAATCTGGAAGACAAGGGGCTAGGCCGCTATGTCAACAGTAGCTACAAGCGCTTCACCGAATATTGCATGGAGTTCGAGCAGCGCAACAATGTGAGCCTTGCCGACAGCCTGTTAAGCAGCAATGAGGCGCTGGCACGCCTTGCTTACTACGCGGCCGGGATATCCGCCAAGCTCTGGCCTTGCCTGTTTACATACGAGCTTACTTTCTCCAACCCCGACGTGCGGCAAGTTTGGGTAAGCGAGAAGGAAAAGAGCCGTTCGCAGCGCTATGAAGTCGTGGGCGGTCAAGTGCGGATCAGCGCTGCCGGCGCCGACTTTAGCTGCATATGCTTCACAAAGGACATGCGGCGTCTTGTCGAAACCCAGATAACCGTGGCCAAGTACGCGCCGCGCGCAAACTTCGAGACCCTACGCTACTGCTTCAGCAAGGGCGTTGACAGCGACAACCTGCTGATCGCGCTCTCCCGCTACTTTATATCGCTTGAGAGCGCGCTTGAGCGCTCTGTGCGCGTAATCCGCAAACATGGCGACAAACTGAGCTTTGGTGTGGAAATACTCGGCCGCAGCCTCAAGCTCGAAAACATTTCCGAATCCTTCGCGACACAGGCTACGGCGGCTCTCGGCAGCCTGTGCGCAGCGCTCGACAACCATACCGCCGCGCTTGAACACTATTCCCAGCTTGACGACAAGTACATCAGCGACAAGCATGTGGAGAAAATGCTCGAAGTCTTTATGGAAACAGCGCAGCTTGAGCGCGCCGCCCGCCTCATTTCGACAAAACCCCACTGCGTCAAGGAGCGCGCGCTCTTCAAGGCTCTGGTTCGCATACTTACGGTAGTGAACGCCTCCCCGGACAACCCCGAAAAACAGGCGCTTATCCCTATCGCTGTAAACGTCGCCTATGAATTGATACTCAAGTCATGGTTCGACAAAGCTTTTCTGGAGATTGTGCTACAATACTATAGGGGGGCGCAGGAGGAATGGCACGCGCTTTCGGGCGCTCTGCATCAGCTTGGCGCGGACGACGTCCGCCTGGACGAAAAGATCATCGCCGACAGCCTGTTCACCCACAGCTTCGACAGCGGTTCACAGCGAGTCTTTGCCAGAATATACAACAATGACCCGCGAAGCCGCGTCATACCGGCATACCTGACAAACTGCGTCTATGAGATAATGATACGCGGCAGCCTGCCGGAGCCCGCGATAATCGACATCCTGGAGCGGCAGTTCATAAAATACGGCGACACGCGCCTGGGTTACGGGCTGGCATACGCGTACCTGCAAGGAGGCGTGACAACCGCGTCCTCCGACTATATAATGCAGCGGACATTCGCCGCGGCGCAGTCGCGCGGGATACTCCTGCCAACCTTCAAGCGCGTCAAAGACAAAAACACTTTCGGCACGTATCTAGTTAAGAACACGCCATTCACATACAGAACCCTGCCCGACAAGGACGTCTACCTGGTATGCCGCTTCTCAGCCGATTCCGAATTCACGCACATCAAGATGAACTACCTCTTCTTCGGAATCTATACCTGCCATGTAGTCCATTTTTCCGGTGAAACAATCGAATACTACTTCTCGGAAACGTCCAAGTCCGGTTCGGTCGATACCAACATGGAAACAATTATCAGCAGCGAGAAATCCCTGATGGAAGACACGGACGACCCCTACTTCATGCTCAACAACGCGCTCATCTACGAACAGATGTTCCGCTACGACAAGGTCGAGGAGATCGTATCCGATTACCTCCGCGACGACTGCATGATTAAAGGAGAGCTGCTATGATGAAACTTCGGTTTGTAACTCTCTTTATCCTTGTCGGATTTCTTATTACAGCTTGTGGGACGCAGCCGGAAGAAAACTATTCCACAGCAGTGGAGGAAGAGCCAAAGGAGGCCATCGGAGCGGACGAAGATACTGGTCTGACGTATGTTCAATTCTTGGAAGATTTGGACTACATGCTGTACGTACTGGAGAATAACTTCGCCCTGTTCGACGTGGCGTACTGGGCGCATGGGGCGGATATCCCGGCCATTATCGGAAACGTACGGGAAGCCGTACTTGCCAATCCCGATATGGACGTGATTGAGTTTTACGTTGAGCTTGTTTATAATTTCGCTCCTCTGGTTGGAGTTGGGCATTTTAGTCTTCTCGGCCCTCAGACGCTCTATAACATTATCAACGATACGCACGCCCATCAACGTGCATGGTTTTCCCCATCGGCAATCCAAAGGATAAGCCGGCCGCATGTAGTTGCGTTTAGCCGCCCCGAGGCCGCCGAAAACGCGGAGGCGGCAAATTTGACAGGCTCGGAAAGGCAGCGGCAAATTCTCATTGACAGAGCCGTCTTATACGGAGAGCCGGAACTGGCCTCGGACATGGTGCAGGCAATGGAAGCCGGAGATTTTGAGGAGACGCTGCGGCTGGCTGACCTCCTGAATGATGAAATAATTGCAAACGCCCCAAATATTACTACGGAAATTATTGAAGAAGGCCGGATAGCTTATCTATCAATAAACAGTTTTGGGGGATATCCCACACAGCAAGATGAATCGCAAGTGTTCGATTTCTATGAGGAAATCAGGGATTCTGAGCATCTTATCGTAGACCTGAGGAGAAACCGAGGCGGAAATATGATCTGGTTCCACCGGCTTATAATCGGGCCGAATATCGAAAGCAATTCCAGGGTTGACGGTTACGCGTTTGTGGTGTACGGGGAGTATTCCACGCAATACACAAGCTCACTATTAGGCCGGGGTATTTCCGTCACAAGCATGATCCACTCCAGAGACGACCAGATGCGCCCCATTGCCGAAATTTTGGAAAATTACAATTTGCCGGATATTAACATGACCGACATGGAACGTATGGACTACGGCTTTCGTATTCAGACAACGGTTAACCCGCGCCATTTTGATCGCTTTGATAATCAGCCGGCCTTTGACGGCAAGGTTTGGTTGCTGACAGGTTCAGGAATGGGCTCCGCCACCGAAGCTTCCGCGTGGATCGCAAAGGACACAGGCTTCGCCACCCTTGTGGGCGAAGTCACCGGCGGGGCTTTTGGAGGTCGGAGAACCTATGTAGCCTTACCTAACAGCGGCATAGTTTTTCAGGCAGACCTATTCTATGTCACCGACCGCCACGGCCGCCCCCTTGAGGCGGGCACAGTCCCACACCACTTCAACCGCGAGGGTATGGACGCGCTGGAAACAGTTTTGCAGCTTATCGAGGAAGGCAATTATTAACAGAAAGCGGGTGCAGCAATGAAACTTAGCCTGACAGTGTTGATCGAACAAGGTGAAGATGGGGCGTACATAGCAACAGTACCTTCACTGAAAAGTTGCTATACACAGGCCGATACAATACCGGAAGTTTTAGAGAAAATCAAGGAAGCCGCCCTGCTGTGTCTGGAGGTTGAAGCTTGATTCGTAAAGACATTGACATTACCGCTGATGAATATAACGACAAATTTTAGGAGTGAAACGAGATGGGTACATTAGGATTGGATATGGAACGCGGCCTGTTCCTGGGCATCGACTTTGGCACGACGAACTCGGTGGTGTCGCTGTTTAACTTCGCGGAGGGTGAGGCCGTTACGATTCCTGTTGACGGCGGCAATATCTTCCCAACGGCGATACAGTTCGAGACAGACCCGGACGACGACACAAAGCTGTCGAGGGTATTCGGCGTGCAGGCCAAGGAGGCGGCGGTCATTTACCCGCTTTCAACGGTGCTTTCGATCAAGCGCAGGCTTGGGATGGAAGAGAATATCACCGTGACGGTGGACGACAAGGAATACTCATTCAAGCCCGAGGAGGTCGCCGGAGAGATTATCGGGTATCTGAAGTCCAAGGCCGACGAGTATGTGCAGGAAGAGCTTAACATAGCGGGGGAATTTTCGGGCTGCGTTATTACCGTGCCGGCCAACTCTACCGACAAGCAGAAGAAGATGACAAAGCTGGCCGCAATGAAGGCCGGGTTTGACGAGAACAACGTGTTCTTGCGTCTGGAGCCGGCGGCGGCGGCAATAAGCTATGCCGTGAATGAGACTACCGACAAAAAGGTGCTGGTGTACGACTTCGGCGGCGGTACGTTCGACGCGTGCATCCTCGAGCTGAAAATCGGCGAGGTCGGAGAGCCGACTATCTCGATACTCAGTACGTACGGCGACAACCAGCTTGGCGGCAACGACATCGACAAGATCATAATGGACATGATATACGAAGAATTCAAGAAGCTGACCAACGGCGAGATCGACCTGTTTGACGAACACGCCGACGACGGCGTATCCAAGCGCCAGAAGAAGGTGGCCATTGTGAGACTGATGCAGGCCGCAAATCAGGCAAAGGAGCGCTTGTCGCAGGCAAAGTCGACCAAGGTCGTGCTTGCCCCGTTTATACAAGAACCCAAGATCATTAACATAAACATGGAAATCACGCGCGAGGACTTCGCCGCGCACCAAAGGGTTAACCCTCTGGGCGACACGCAAGAGTATTACGAGAAATTCCGCGAGAAGAATCTTGAGGACTTGCTGCAAGTCACGATTGAATGCGTTAACAGGTGCATGGAGTCCGCGGGGCTCACCGAGTCCGACATTGACGAGGTATTCCTGGTAGGCGGAAGCTCGTCCTTGATACAGGTCGGCGAAAAAATCGGCGAGAAATTCGGGAAGGAGCCGTTTCGTTCGCGTATCAGCCCGGCGCTGTCGATATCTCAGGGCGCGGCGCATTACTGCAACATGATAATGATGCCTACCGTGAAGGGCCCGGTTGTGCAGGAGAAGACCATACATCCGCTTGGCCTTGAGATCGCGGGAAGGCGCTTTATGGAGATCGTCGGCGGGGGGCTTGACATTCCGTCGGAAGGTCTGGTGGTTGAAGCGGCCGAGCTGCTTACCACCAATTTTGACAACGTGAGCAGCATGGCAATCGTTGTGTACGAAAATACTCTTCCCAAGAAAAGCGAAACGGCGCCGCTCGTACACATGGAGGGAATGAAGCGGCTGGCCGGAACAAGCCTGCGGGGAATACCCCAGCGCTCCAGGGGCGAGGAAAAGGTGAAGGTAATATTCAGCGTGGGTCAGGACAACATGCTGCGCGTCACGGCGAAGTCTACGAGCGAAAGCGGCGCGGTTACGGAGCTTGCGGTCGATGAACTATACGGTTAAGGCGGAAGGCTATGTCAAAACGGCACAAACAACATATGGCGCGCGGCGAAGCCGACCCGGCCGGCCAAGACTTTAGAGATCATCTTAACGGCCTGGTTACCGCGCTGGATGAGCTTGAGCGATTCGGCGGCGCGCTGGTGGATAAATTCGCCGCGCGGGTTGTGGCGCAGATGGGCAAGAACATCTCATACAAAATAGTCATGTCCGGCATTGGCGCGCGCCTGAACAGTTTCGACGAGAAGTCATACGAGGCTTACGCAGCGTTGATGGGTCGCTATAAGGATATATCAGAGCTGTACGGCCAGGTCTGTGACGGCATCATGAACGAGAATACACGCAGGATACTCGATGGGGTAATCTCGATAATCTCGTCGCGGGTTAAGTTTGCCGAGGAAAACGGCGGCATTTCAAGGGAAAACCCGGTGAACGCCGAAAAAAACAAGCTCGTTACGGGTCTTTTGCAAGAGTTTTACAAAGAGTGCAAGCTCGTCGCCAAGGACGATTTTTTCGCCGAAGTCGATAAGGTTAAGGAGCGCCGTTTGCACACGCTCGCCGCGTCGCCGGACATTGACGCCGCACACGCCGCGTTCGCAGACGTAGTAAGCCGTATCGACAAGTTAAGCCGGCCAATATATCCGATCTATCAAAAGAAGTGCCAGTCGCTTGTGGCCGCTCTTAATGATCTCAACCTGCGTACATCGGCAAGCTACTACTTTCGCCTGATTGAAACGGAAAAAGACATTATCGAATCCATAGTAAAAATACAGCTTAGCGCGTTGGATCGTGAGTACGACCCGGTTGAATCCGGCGAGGGGCGTTTGCTGCAGGCTATCCGCGAGTGCTACCAGATGTTCATGAAGGACGCCTGCCAGATACTTGACGGACTGCGAGGTGCCCTTGGCCAGGACGACGAATCCCGTACCTCGGCTGAAAGCTATGAAAATTATCAGGCGGATCTGGTCACAAAGCTAAGCGCCGAACAAGCCTTCCCGGCGGCGGTTTTTGAACAGGCGTCCCAGGAGCTTCCGACCCTGCTTCGCCGCTACGGCCAGGAACTGGAGGCCGCTCTTCACGCTATAATCGAGAACAAGATAGCCAAGGCGCGTCTTGACCGGACTCTATACGAACTGCGCAAGAACGTCACCCAGTCTACGCTTATGGCCAACGAAATGACAGGCGTATTCCGCGCGATTCACAAGTTCTACCAGGAGCACGAGGAATACCTGGCCTCTGAGCCGGGCATCGAGATAATATCCGGGATACACGAGACCATCGGCATCAAGATAATGAACATACAGGACGGCAAGGCGGCCTTTTACGAAGACGCGCTGCAAAAACTGGAGAATTGCATGTTGGACGGGCGCGGTCTCTGCGAAACGGCCTTAGAGAACATACGCGCCGAAGCTGCCCCGGGACTGCTGGAAACGCTCCTTGCAGCGCCGCCGGACAGCTTGCCCGAAAGCTTGGAAAAAGCTTTCGACGCCGCTTTCGAGCGCAGTTTCGCTCAAAAAATTGACAAAGCCACAGCATCGTGGCAGACTGAAATTAACAGGCATATAACAGCGTTCAAGCGTGAAGTACTCCTTTACGAGATGGGCACATTCGACGAAATAATGAACTTCTCCGTCAGCAAGCTGGTAGAAGACTCCGGCGAGGAACAAAGCCCGTCGCTGGCCTACGCCGCGCACCTGAAGCGCGCGCAGGGCGAGCTGGTGGAGATACTTGGCCGCAATGGGATATCCCGCATAATGCCCCACCCTCACGATCCGTTCGACGGCAAGGAGCACGACGTACTTATGGCCGAACGCACCGAGGGTTTCGCCAAAGGTGAAATTGTCAAAACTTTCAGCAGCGGCTACCGTGAACGGGATACCGTGCTTGTGCGGGCGAGTGTTATCGCGGCGAAATAAGAATCCTGTACTCAATAACGCGAAACGCAGTCTTGGCTGGTCAATAGACCTCTTCGGAAGTTAGTCAACGCCGCCTTAGCGGTCTTTTTGCCGCAAGGCAGCGTAACTCCTCACTTGAGTACCAATGGGGTACGCGGTGCTCGTCACTCCTTGCTTTGCGACAAAAATCCACGCAAATCAGGCATTGCCCAATTCCCGAAGAGGTCTATTGAATACAGATTCTAACAGAGGTCAGCAATGTATTGGAAAAAGTTTAAATCCCAAGTAAGCTCCGGGACGCCTCCGTCAGAGGCTCACTTTGTGCTGGGGATCGATATTGGAAACGATTCCTCGAGCATATCTTTTTTCAATGCAAACACCGGTCAGGCCGAGGTTATAGACATATCCGGGGGATACGGCAAGCCTTCGATTCCTACGGCTATGCAGTACATACCCGAGACCAAGGAATGGGTGTACGGAGAGTACGCCGTACTTGGCGAGGGTTCCGCGAACAACGTACAGGTAACGGGACTTTTGGATCGTCTGGGCAAGCGCGAGTACTTTGACGTAGACGGGCGCTCGATATCCGTGGTGACATTGCTTGGAATGTACCTCAAGGAACTGGTGGCCCATATCTACAGCATCAACCCGAAAGCCGAAATCGTCGGCGTCGTGGCGGCTATACCCAGCTATTTAAGCGATGAGGCCAAGGCAGAGTTTTTGCAGGCTTTCCAAAAGGCCGGTCTCGAAAAAGAACTCATTGGCTTTGTAACCGACCGCGAATGCGTACTGCACGGGTACTTCCAGGGCGGTGAGCTTGGTGCCCAAAATATGAGGCCCGCACGAAAGCCGCAGGCGCGAAAGCCGCGCGCATCCGCGACAAACGGCAAGCTATTGCTGCTTGACCTTGGAGCGCGGGAGCTGCGCGGGACGGTTTTTGACATTCTTGCGCTCAGCGAAAGCAGCATACAACTACGCTCTACGTCATCGCTGTTCGAGGGCAACATAAGCGCGAATGTGGTCAACAGCCTGATAGGCGAGCTGTTTACGCTTTTTTACTGCGACAACTTCGGCCTTGCCGCCGAAAAAATTTCCCCTTCGGCGCGCGCTCAGCTTGATTCGTTTTCGTACCAGCACCGCGACATACTCTTCCAGAAAAACATAAAGTCAAAACCGGCGCGGCTGTACTTCAACTTTGCGTACCCCGCGTTCTCGCGAACTGTTGATGAGGACGAGGTTGCGTCGCTTATTCACGATATCGAGCTGCGCATGAAGGATTTCATTTCAAAGCTCTTGAAAAACAACGCTCACGACGGCAGTTCCCTGCAGGCTTCCGACATAGATGTCGTGCTTGCCTACGGCGGCGGCTTCGAGATGATTTGGGCGCGGGAACTTGTCAAGGACTTCTTCCGCCAAAGCGACGTACTGTTTCGCAAAAACTCAAAGTCGCGCGTGTCGGAAGGCGCGGCCGTGGCCGCCGCCCGCAAACTCTCTCTGCTGCCTGATATTGATTTCCAGCTCCAAGACCTGAATCGCGTCAATGTAGACATCGGCATAATGATAACGCAGGGACGACGGACGAGATTCCACCCTCTTGTGGAGCAGAGTTCGTTTTGGTGGCAAAAGCGCCCGCCCGTACATTTTATATTGGGGGATGCCGTGGCCTCCGATCACTTGGGGCTGCAACTGTTTCGCCGAAACTCCGAGGGCGACATAGACCTCGTTGACGAAATAACGCTCATCGGCCTGCCTGAGCGGCCGCGCGGCGCTACGCGCCTGAGCGTAGACATTTCCTTCAAGAACTTCAACTTTGTTACGTGCCGGGTTAAGGATCTGGGCTTTGGCGAGATGTTCCCAAGATCGGAGATGTCGGCTGAGAAGAGCTTCTTTATATAACCTAAGTTCGACGAAGTCTAACCAGCCGCGTAAGCGGCTGAAAATGCGAAACATTTTTTAGGTTTATATAGTTGTAGCAGCGAAATATTGTCGTTTTTAAAAGAGTGGGAGACACAGCTTATTGAAGAGCAATTTCCGCGAATACAAAGGAGGTGCATTGACAGTTGAACTGGGAAGCTTACAAAGCGTCGATACACGAGAAGGGGCTTGACGAGAACTGGTATATTATAGGCGTAGATCTGGGAACGACTAACTCCGTCATCAGCTACTGGGACAATAACAGCCAGAAGCCCGAGCCCATCGACATCAGCAACGGCTTCGGCAAGATACCGCTACCGTCGGTCGTGCAGTACAGGGAATCCGACGACGACCATCCGCCCGAGTGGGTGATCGGAGAGGAAGCCTACCGCTCGATGAAGATATACCCCGAGACGACCATACGATCCATAAAACGCAAGATGGGAACCAACGAGAAAGTGACCCTGGGCGGCAAGGATTATCTGCCCGAGGAGATATCCGCCAAGATACTGCGCGAACTGGCCGATCACTGCCAATCTTTGAATCCAAAGGCCGAGATAGCCGGACTGTGCCTGTCCGTTCCCTACGACTTCGACGACAGCGCCAAGAAAGCCACAATGCGCGCAGCGGCCCTGGCCGGACTGGAAGACAAATTGATATGCCTGATCGAAGAGCCCAAGGCCGCGGCTTTGGCATACAACTTCCGCCGCCTGCTCACGATGGGCGAAAAGATACTGGTGTTTGACTTCGGCGGGGGTACGCTTGACATTACGCTGTTCCATGTGGTGGAGAAAGACGACGAGCGCATAAAGCTGCAGGTGATATCCGAAGGCGGCGAGGCGTACCATGGCGGCGACAATGTGGATGAGGCAATTTTGGAAAAGTGCTACGAGTTCATCAGGGCCAAGGTAGGAGAAATCAGTCTTCCGCCTGAAAATCAGGCCGAACTGATCGCGCGGGCGCGAGAGGTGAAGGAGCGCCTTTCCGGCGTGAAGAACTTCCGTATACCGTTCACGTTCTGTATACCGCCATTTGTGGAACAGATCACCCGCGAGCAATTCGAGGAACTTAACAAGGGATTCATCGACAAAACGCGCAAGCTGGTGCAAAAAGCCCTGCGCGAGTGCTATATCGGCCCTGTGAGCGCCGACCGCGTGGACAGAGTTCTGCTGGAGGGTGGGTCGTCCCAGATGCCCTGGGTCAAGGAGATGCTGATCGACATATTCGGCGCCGAAGACAAGATTTATTCCTCCGAAAAGCCCGCCCTCGACATATCCATAGGCGCGACCTACTACGCCGCCATGAAGATGGGCTTGCTGAACAACCCCGACATACAGTCGGAGAAGGTCAGCGTCGAGTTTGAAGTTACCGCACCCCACGATATCGGCCTGGAGGTGGAGAGCGGCGGCAAAAAGACGTTCTTTACGATGATCCGCCGCGGCACGTCCTACGCTCTGGCCAAGAAGAGCCACACCTTCACCCTGTCCGGCAGTACGCCCGAAGACATGACCACTTTCGGGCTCAAAATACTCGAGCGCATCAACAAGGAAGATACTATCGAAGAATGCAAGCTGATCGGCGAAGTCTCCATAACCGGCCTGCCAAGCCGCCCAAGCGGCAAGACCAAGCTCAAGATAACCCTGATGGCGCAGGAAGAAGGCGGCCTGATAAAGGGCAGCGTGGAAGACCTGGGCTTTACCGGCGAGTTTGAGCCCAGTGGATTCAAGGAGGATTTCGACCCCGGCAGGTTTGTCAAAGTTGAACTTTAGGAGAATATATAGTGAAAAAATATCCCAGGACAGCAAAGTATGACAACAGTTGGATCGAACGGAACTGGATGGGGCCGCATCCCCTGTGGCTGCTTGAGGATTTGTGTGAACATATGGACTTGCGTCCCGGCATGAAGGTGCTGGACATGGGCTGCGGCAAGGGTATTACCAGCGTATTCCTGGCAAGGGGTACGGCGTTACCGTCTTTGCCAATGATTTGTGGATAAGCGCCACGGAAAACCTGCGCAGGTTCGAGGAAGCGGGGGTGGCCGACAGGGTATTCCCAATACAGGCGGAAGCCCATGCCCTTCCCTACGTCGAAGGCTTTTTCGACGCCGCGGTTTCTATTGACAGCTATCATTACTACGGCGCCGACGAGGCTTTCTTCCCCTGCACATTTTCCAAGCTGGTCAAACCGGGCGGCCAATTCGGCATTGTCGTACCTGGATTCACAAAGGAGTTTGACTCCGGCTATCCCGAAACGCTGCGAGAGCTTTGGGAGGGTGAAATGTTCACCTTCCACAGCAAGGATTGGTGGCGCAGGCTTTGGGGAAAGACCGGAATTGCGGAAATAACGGCCTGCTATGATATCGACGACCCTAAGGACATGTGGCGTCCCTGGGCGGTGTGGTCGAAGGAGAACATGAACTTTAATGACGAAGAGCTTTTGGCCGCCGACGTACACAACGACATTGCGCTGATCGCGATGGCGGCAAGAAAGAAATAAAATAGACCTGTCCGGCTGCTCGACAATGCCGGATTTGCGCGGCAATTTTTCGCAAAGACGGCGTTGGAGTGCAGCCGGACAGGTCTAATACCTAAAGGAGGGCCGGTATGGGCTACTTAGGAATAGACCTCGGGACGACAAATTCCGTGGCGGTGATATACAACGACAAGAACGACGAGATGGACATCGTAAAGCTGGACGGCAGCTATGAAATTCTGCCGTCGGTGGTGAGCTATCTTGACGAGGGGATAATTGTCGGCGAGGAAGCCAAATCCGGCGCCATAATTTACCCCGACAAGACAGTGCTGTCGGTCAAGCGGATGATGGGCTCGGGAGAAAAGCTGAACTTTGGAGATCATGAGAAGCTGCCGGAGGAGATAAGCGCGCAGATACTTAAAAAGCTGAAGACCGCGGCGGAAGAACAGGCCGGCGAGACGTTTAACGAGGTCGTAATCACCCACCCCGCGTATTTTAACGACCGGCAGATATTCGCGACGAAGCAGGCCGGACTGCTGGCGGGCTTCAATGACGTGTACCTGCTGAGCGAGCCGCTGGCCGCGGCTATCGAATACGGGTTCAAGCAAGGCTACGCACAGACCCTGCTTGTGTACGACATGGGCGGCGGTACGTTTGACGCGTGCGTGCTGGATGTTTCCCAGGACGCGCTGGGGCAGGAAGTATTTCAGGAATTGTCGGACGTCGGGGACATGAACCTTGGCGGCGATGACTTTGATCTGGAGCTGATACGCTTCATGAAGGGCGCGTTTGCCGACTCGACGGGGATCGACGTCGACACTCTGGAAGAGACGGAGCGCAAGCGCGTGATACAGAAGCTCAAGCAGGAAGCCGAATCAGCCAAGAAGAAGCTCTCCGGCTCTAACAAGGTTCCCATACGGATACACCCTCTGCTGGTTCAGGACGGCGTTCCAAAGAATTTGCAGGCCGAAATCACTCGTGAAGAGTTCGAGGCGCTGATACGCAAGTATGTGGAGCGCAGCAGGGACATCGTGGAAGAGGCGCTAAAGCGCGCCGGAAAGGCTGCCGACGAGATTTCTAAGGTAATACTTGTGGGCGGTTCGACCTTGATCCCAATGGTGCGCCGCATGGTCGCCGGGTATGTTAAGGAGCCTTACCGCGCCACCGATCCTGCCAAGTCGGTAGCCATGGGCGCGGCTATTTACAACTATTTGATACATCTGCCGGGGCGCGGGGTCAAGGTAGGCCAGGTTACGCGCCAGATAGTCGGCACGGAAGCCGTGGTCGACGTGGCCACAATGCGCCGTGAGCTCATCCCGATTATCCCCATGGGCAGCGCCATACCGTGCAGCGTATCCGACAGCAACTTCGCAAGCATGTCGGGCGCGTCCATGGTCAATGTCGACGTATTCCAATGGGAGAAGGGCCACGAGTCCGATAAGAAGTACATCGGAACCGTGGGCATCTCCGGCCTAAAGGGCGCCGCGCGCCTGGAGATAACCTACGCGATCGACGAAAACAACATATTCGAGGTCTTTATCAAGGATATCGAAAGCGGCCGCGTCCAGCGCGCCGAATTCGACAGGAGCAAGGCCACCGCGCCGCCGCCGCGCGAAGTCCGTTCGGCTCTTTCCGCGGACAAGGTAAATGTGGTATTCTTGATTGACACCACAGGTTCTATGGACACGTATATCACGGGCGTGAAAGACCGCGCGATAGAGTTCAGCAACATCATAAGCTCGAAGGGCGCGTCGTTCCGGCTTGGGCTTATCGGCTTCGGCGACCTGTACGAGAAGGAGAAGCCTTCGGTCTACAACTTCACCTCGGACATAGCAAAGTTCCAGAAGCAGGTCAAGAATATACCGCGTACTTACGGCGGAGACATCCCCGAATCTTCGCTGGACGCGCTGGAAACCGGAATCGAACTGCTTAGTTCATCCGTCATCGAGCCTGAATCGAAGAATATTTTCATCCTAATCACCGACGCGCCGCCCCACGTACCCACCAAGTCGGGCAAGACCGTCGCCAACATCTGCGACATGCTAAACTCACAGGGCGTCGTGACATTTATAGTCGCGCGAAAAGACCGCGACAGCATCGAAGCTTACGACCCCGTGACAAAGCCCAACGGCAAGTATTATGACCTTAATGACAAATTTTTTGATATTTTGGATAATATAGCTATGAGCATCACCGAGCTAATCAGGATTTAAGAGGTGTGAGACTATGGCAAAGGAAACCGAAGCTATTCTGCGATCAATACTCTTGGCAGCAAAACGCGCCAGCTCTGTCGATGAGGTAATAATGACAGTTGAGGCGATGTGCAGCAAGGAAGATATTGACTCTGTTAACGCCGCAATAGCTAAGTACGGTCAAGAAAAGTAGGAAAATACCTGTGGAGGCCGACGTGAGCGAACTATACCTGGCCGTATCTCACGAAGAGAACAAAATCCCATACAAGTTCAAGATGACCGATATCAACGTCTATTCGCTTGAGGAGGCGGCTTTTCACGTCTACAAGTATTGGCGCGAATCGGGCGAGGAGTTTTTGAGCCAGGAGTTTATCGACTGGACAAGGGACATTCTTAAACTGCCCTACTATGCCTCGCAGTTGACGCATCTGAACGAGAAGAATTCGCTCAGCGGGCGGCTGGTTGGTTTTTTATCGCTTTTCGAGTCCTATGACGAGATCCGGCTTTCGTCGCTGCGAGCGGCGCTCCAGGAATGGGAGGCGCGCCTTATGTGGGAGCGCCTCAAGGAAAACGCCGACTATCTGTACAGACAGGGAAACCCGTCAAAAGCGGCAGGTCTGTACAAGCGTGCGCTGGAATACAGCGAAAACTACCAAATATTGAACAACTACGCCATGTCGCTGATGAAGCTGTACCGATTCGAGGAGGCCGCAGCGCTTTTAGAGCGCGCCGTCGCGCTTGAGCCGGGAAGCGTAAGACTGCGGCTTGGGCTGGCGGAAAGCCACATACGCGCGCGCAACCTTGAGGCCGGCCTAAGGTCGCTGATATCGGCCGGAGAGCTCGACCCCGGAAACCCCGACATCGACTACATGCACGGCCTGCTTAACCTGGAAACGGGCGACACGCGCCACTCCATCGACAACTTTAAGAAAGCCCTGAGCGCCAAGTACGATCCCCACTATGTATACAGCCTGGCGCAGGTATACATCAGGCTGCGCACTTACGACAAGGCCGCCGAGGCTCTTGAGACTATCATTGTCAAGGACAAAGCATACCACATAATCAAGGCCGACATACACCGGCTGACGCACAACATTCCCGCGGCGATAAAGTCTATCGAGCAGGCGCTGGCCACCAGCCGCGGCGACGCCGAACTGTGGACGAAGCTCGCCGCCTACCACCGGCTGGACTATGATCTGACTAAGGCCGAAAACGCCGTCAAAAAGGCGCTTGCGATAGACCCAAGCCATGAGCGGGCGCGCTTCGAGTCCGCAAAGATCAAGAAGGCTCAGGGCAAGACCAAGGAATATCAAACCACACTGGGCGGTATCCTGAGCGGCTTTAAGGCGGGGTTCCGCGAAAGCATGTAGAAGGAGTGACATAAGCATGTTGGAGCTGGAAGGAGACGACACTATGACGAATCAGCAATTTGACACAGTAATCAAGATGGTATTGAATTTACTTGACTCAAACGAAGATGACCCGGAGCTTGCGCGAGAGATGATACTAGATTTGATTATTGACGAAAAATCTCGCCAGCAATTCAAGGCTCCACGCAGACGAAAAACTTCTTCCAATTCTCCAAACAATGGTGTATAATTGATGGTGTAGTTATAATTCCGATACTTGGGGGATAGACTCATTTTGATAGGCAATATCATAGTAATTTTTGTGCTGTTGTGTCTGTACATCCTGTTTTGCACGATGGAAGCCGCAATAATGCACCTTAACCGAAGCAAGGTCAAGGCCGACGCCGAAGAGGGCGTCGCGAAGGCACAGCTCCTTCTTAGACGCGCCGACCCGCCGGATGTGTTCCTGGCGGCCATGCAAGTAGCGATAGCCGCCATCGGCTTTTGTATCGTTGGATTGTCGCTGTATTTATATGCGCCTGACATCTTCGACGGAGCCGGCATCCTGACAGCCGCCGCTGTCGCCGCCGCGCTGTTGCTGCTGCTGATCCCTTCGGCCATTTTCGCGAAACGCTTCGCGCAGCTCTACGCGACCAAGGCGGCTTACGATCTTATCAAGCCGATGAACACATTTACATGGCTGATATACCCGTTGGCCAGGCTGATTTCGCTGTGCGTCAATTTCTTCCTGAGGCTTGCCGTAAAGGTCACGCGCAAGGAGGACAGCGAGGATTTCCTTGAGGAAGAGATCAGGCTTATGGCCGACGTAGGTTCGGAGACGGGGGCTATCGACGTCGCCGAACGCAAGATGATCCACAACGTATTCGACTTCAACACCAAGACGGCAGAGGACGTGTCCGTACACCGCACGCACATCAGCGCGCTGGAAGTAGACACACCGTTTGAAGAGATCAAAGCCTTTATTGCCGAGGAAAAATTCACGCGCATACCCGTTTACGAAGACAACCTTGACAACATAAAAGGTATCCTGCATACCAAGGACATTCTTGAGAGCGTACTTAAACACAACACCCTTGAGGATTACGACTTTTTCTCATCGCTCCGCGCGCCATACTTTGTGCCTTCCTCAAAAAAAGTTGACGGGCTCTTCGTCGAAATGAAGAACAAACAGGTATACATGGCAATCGTGGTTGACGAATACGGCGGAACCGTCGGTCTGGTGACAATGGAGGACATCGTCGAGGAGATTATGGGGTCGATACTGGACGAACACGACGAGCTGGAAACCCCGGATATCTCCAAGCTGGACAACAGCACCTTTGCCATCAACGGCACTGCAATGCTGAAGGAAGTCTCGGAATTTTTCGACGAAATGGAAATCTCAGTCGAATTCCCCGAGGAAGATTACGACACCCTGGGCGGATTTCTGATCGGCCAGTTGGGGCGTATTCCCGAAGAGAGCGAAAAGCCTGAAATTAAGTACGAAGGCTTGCTGTTCCGAATTGTCGATACTAAGGAGAAGTGTATCTCTAAAGTTATCGCGACTAAGATAGAATCAGAAACACAGGAGACGACATGAACAAGCCGCTTGCGATAATATTTGTGGCACTGCTGGTTATAATGGATCAAGCCACAAAGCTTGCCGCCGTGAACTATTTGCAGCCGGTCGGCAATATCCCGTTGATCCCGGGAGTGTTCCACCTGACTTACGCAACCAACACCGGCGCGGCCTTCGGCCTATTCCAAGGCGGCCGGTGGTTTTTCGTCGCGCTGACTGTTGCGGTTATCGCTTCGTTGGTATACTACTTTGTCAAGCTGCCGAACTCCAGGGAATATTCGTGGGTACGGCTCACATTGATACTGATCTGCGGGGGCGCGCTGGGCAACTTTATCGACAGGCTGCTAAAGGGCTATGTCGTGGACTTTCTGCATGTGACGTTCATCAGATTCCCTATATTCAACCTCGCCGACATCTTCTTGGTGATGGGTACTCTGATTCTGTCGGCGCTCCTGCTGTTTGTGATAAAGGACGAAGCGCCGCCTTCAGACGCCGGTCAAATAGAAGGTGAAGGCGCGGCCGGACATGAGTGAGCAATTTATTGTAGGTCCGCAAAGCCCCTGCATCGGTAAGCGTCTGGACGCGGCGGTCTCACAAGAGCTTGAAGCCGTTTCGCGTACACGGGCTCAGAGCCTGATAAAATCCGGCGGCGTACTTGTCAACGGCAGGCAGGCAAAACCGAACCGCGCTCTCGAGCTTGGCGACATCGTAAGTGTTGAGCTTGGCGAACCGGTATCAATCGACGTTGCACCGGAAGATATTCCTCTGGTTGTTATCTACGAGGATCTCGACGTAATCGTAGTGGACAAGCCCAAGGGTATGGTCGTACATCCAGCCCCCGGGCATACGAGCGGTACATTGGTTAATGGATTGCTGTACCGCTTTGGACATGAACTTTCGGGAATTAACGGGCGCATCAGGCCGGGCATCGTACATCGTATCGACAAGGATACTTCAGGGCTACTCGTAGTCGCTAAGAATGACGCGGCCCATCAGTCGCTCTCGATACAGCTTGCGGATCATACCGTCAAGCGTGAGTATGAGGCTGTGGCCGTCGGCAGTATTCCGGCCGGCAAAGGCACAGTCAACCGACCGATAGGCCGCCACCCCGTACATCGCAAGAAGATGGCCGTAACTCCAGGCGGACGCCATGCCGTTACCCACTATTCCGTCGTTGATAGATTTGAGCGAACCACGAAGTACTCGTACATCAGGCTCAGACTTGAGACCGGGCGGACTCATCAGATTCGGGTGCATATGGCCTCTATCGGTTATCCGATACTTGGCGACCAGGTTTACGGTTCGGCAAACGCGCCGTCCTGGCTTGCCGCAAGCGGTCAAGTGCTTCACGCCAAAGAACTTGGTTTTTCGCAACCTAGTACAGGCGAATTCCTTGAGTTTCGAGCGGAAATGCCGGAGTATTTCCGGCATACGCTGACTAAGCTGGGGGCTTCTATAGTGAAACAACTTGAAAAGTGAACCAATATTTTCTGGAAGCGTCGGCCTACTGCCGCCGACGTTCCACAAAGGAGGCGCTTTAGCGCCGTGCTAATATTGGTCTGAATTGAAGTTGTTTCACTATACAATAGAAAACTAGGGAGGATATGTTATGGAGAGAATTGGATTTATCGGGCTTGGTATTATGGGCAAGCCTATGGCTGGGCACATCCTGAAAGCCGGCTATCCTATGTACGTCTACAACAGGAGCAAGGAAAAGGCCGCCGAGCTTGTGGAAGGCGGCGCCGTATCGGCAAGCACACCTGCAGAGGTTGCCAAAGCATGTGATATAATCATCACCATTGTCAGCGATACCCCTGATGTTGAAGCGGTGTTGTTCGGCGAAAACGGCGTTGCCGAAGGGCTGAGCCCCGGCAAGATTGTTGTGGACATGAGCACAATCTCCGCGGACGCAACCCGTGGGTTTGCAAAGCGCGTGGCCGAAAAGGGCGCGACAATGCTTGACGCCCCTGTCAGCGGCGGTGATATCGGCGCTATAAACGCCAAGCTCACAATAATGGTCGGCGGTGACGAGTCCGCGTTCAACAAGTGCGTACCCGTTTTCCAGACAATGGGCACAAAGATTACATACATGGGGCCATCCGGGGCCGGTCAGGCGACAAAGATGGCAAACCAGGTGATGGTCGTGTCCTGCCTAGCCGGAATTTGTGAAGGGCTTATGCTGGCTTCAAAAGAAGGGATCGACCTTAATTCGCTTATAGACGTTGTTTCCGGAGGAGCAGGCGCTTCCGCGCAGCTTACGCTTAACGGGCCAAAGATGGCCAGACGGGATTTTTCGCCGGGCTTCATGATAGACCTCGCGGTCAAAGACTTTGGTATAGTGCAGCAGGCACAGAAATCACACAAGCTGGCCGCCCCCTTTACAGCGCTGGCCGTACAGCTCTTTGCCGCCGCCCAATCCGAAGAAGGCGGTGGAAAACTGGGTACGCAAGCCATTCTCAAAGCGCTTGAAAGAATGTCAAACTATCAGATATAAATGATGTACAAAAACAGCGAGTTGCGAGCTCGCTGTTTATTTTTTGTCCTTAGAACCTGTGTTCAATACCGCTCAACGCTGTCTAGAAGGTCAGTTTTCCGCCACTCATCGTCAGCTCCTCCTAGCGTACCACAAGGGTACGCGTCGTCGTCACTTCCTAGATTGGCGAAAAACTGCCTCTTCCAGCCAGCATTTCGGGTATTAAACACAAGTGTGTTTTGTAAGATAGAAGTACAGTAAATGGTAACGAAAAAGTACAGCACCTAAAAAAATAAGAAGCGATGTAAACTGTACGAAAAAGAAAGTACAGGAGGTCGCAGAGAGGTGCTGG
>Ga0131853_10002376_pt1 | contig 33627 bp, 36 predicted proteins | sample TergutLab28metaG_FD_92764 | JGI IMG/M metagenome (GOLD analysis project Ga0131853, IMG submission 92764) | Labiotermes labralis P1 segment gut microbial communities from Petit-Saut dam, French Guiana - Lab288 P1 (version 2) (version 2) | ecosystem: Host-associated > Arthropoda: Insects >... | reverse complement strand
TGAAGAAAAGTCTATCTCTCACAATCCCACACTTGATGAAATAATCACCTTCGCAAAAGAGAGAGATTTAAACTTAGACCTTACAAAACGATTTTTTGATTATTACGAAGTCGCGAATTGGCACGACCCAAACGGAAAACCCATCAAAAATTGGAAACAGTTATTTCTAGTGTGGGTCAAGAACGAGCCGCAACCCGAAGAGAAAGAAGAAGAATTTGAATACCCAAAAATGGGGGTGCGTTTATGAGTGAAGAAAAAACCGAAATGCACGACCTATTTAATTCATCGTCACAAATCGCAAAAGATGGCGAAATAGATTGCAAGAAGTGCGGCAACATGCGAATGTTTGCATACGAAAAAGATGGATATGAATTTTTCAAAAGTTGCGAATGTGTTGAAGTTATGAAATCAAAACAACGCATAACAAAAAGCGGACTAGAAAATATGATGAAAGATTATAGGTTTGATAATTTTCAAACATCTAAACCATTTCAAAAATTTATCAAGGAAAAAGCAATAGATTTCGTAAACAATACCGGCAAAAATTGGCTTGTCATTCTGGGTCAATCGGGGGCGGGAAAAACTCACATTTGCACGGCTGTTTGCGGTGAGTTACTTAAACAAGGAAAAACCGTTGGCTATGCAAGATGGGCTGTTGAATTAAAGCGAATGAAAATGCATGGTGGTGGAAGTGAAGATTATGATTTTGAATTGCGTAAACTTCTCGCAAATGATGTGATTTACATTGACGATTTATTCAAACGTGCGATTGGCGCTAAACCCTCTAACCCCGACATTCAAATGGTTTTCGAGATTGTTGACACTTGCCTGGCATTGAACAAAGTTTTAATCATCAGTGGTGAAGACACCATCGAAAAACTATTCACCATTGATGAGGCAACGGCTGGACGAATTAGACAAAAAGCCAGGCAATTCCTACTCACGATAGAAAAAGGTTTTGACAAAAATTATCGTGCAGGGGGTGAACATGACTAATGAATTCACCACATACGAATATACGGACGAAATGCACGAAGAAGATAGCAGACTCGCGACATTTGTTGTTTGTAGGAAATTTCCTTATCTTCTACGACAAAGAGAAGACCTAATACAGCTTTGCACAATCAGATTGTGGCGAACACGTCCGATGTACGATAAAGAAAGGTCAAAGTATTCAACATTTGCAATCATAGTTTGTGTGCGTACTGTCTTAAATTGGGTTAAATCAAAAGAATTTCGCAGTAATTGGGATATGCCATCACTTGATTATGAAATTGGGGAAGGCGGCACAACAATGTTAGAAATGCAAACGTCGACCGACGAGAAACAAGATTTAGACATAGGATATCTACTACAACAAATCTATGCAATACTCAAATCAAAAAACAAGACTAACAATCAGCCCAAATATCCCCCTAACGCACCATTACGCAAAATTACAACAATGTTAATTGATGGCAAAACACAATATCAAATCGCCGAACAACTCGGATATACAAGACAAAATGTCTACAAACATGTTCAAACATTAAGAGATAAACTTGAGCCACGATTAAAGGCAAGCGGATATTTGGATTAATTAAAAAGTGCATTTAATTGCACTTTTTTCTTTTTACCAAAAGCACTTGCTTAAATAACCAATACGGCATAAAATAGTTGTGGCGGTTGGCTTGTGTGCATAGTTCCCGTATCGCATTCCCGCTGCCAAATTCAGTCACGTTCTAACACGAAGTATCAGATACTAATAAATATCTAAAGAAGGAAAATATGGAATCAATCAAATGTTCGGTATGTGGTTTTCAAATTAAAGAAAAATTTGCAAAGGTGGGTCTTTGTGAATTTTGCGGAACAAAAATAGGCAGCAGAAAAAAAGAGATAACAGAAACGATACACCCAACGGAGACGACAATTACACAAAACACAACAAGCGTTACAATAACAAGGCGTAACCAACTATCCTGGGCCATTTTTGGGTTTACGCTATTAACGGAAGATGGTGCAGAGCATTCTTTCAAAAGCGGGGAAGAAGTCCGTTTTACAACCGACAAAACTATAAACACGGTAATGATGCGCGCCGACATGACATTTTTAAATAAAAGAAACCAAAAAATAACTTTCACGCTTAATGAAAACAACCCGTTGGTTAATATCGAAATATGGAACAATTCAACCGGCGATTGGGAGGCACAAAGCACGGGCTGCCCAACACCATCGTATTACAATTAACAAAGGCAGAAAGTAAAAAGATAAACAACGAACTAAGGGCAAAATCACTAAAAATGTTTAACTAATAAAAAGACAATGCTCATGATTATGTATGGCACATATGGAAAACCCATGAAAACGAATATGAATACTTTAAAATGAGCAAAAGGAGTAATGATGAACCTACAACAAATTAAAACCATATTTGAAGAAAACGCCGACAAAGAAAAGGGCGAAAGAGACATGCAATACATGCGCGGACTTTTCCCACATTATGGGGTGCGTGCCAGTGAAAGGGATAGATTGTTCAAATCTTTATTTGATGCAAAGGACGAACCGATTAATTGGGAACTCGTGCATGATTTATGGGATGAACCGATGCGGGAAATGCAATACATTGCCGTGTGGTATCTTCATTGTAAGAAGGCACAACTTAACAAAACAGATATTCAAACACTACGTAATCTGGCAGAAAGGAAATCTTGGTGGGACACCATCGATGGTATGAGCGGATTGTTCGGGGATATTGTATTGCGTGATGAAAGTGTTAAACAAATTATGTTGGATTGGGGCAATGACAAAAACTATTGGATTCGACGCCTTGCACTTCAACACCAATTGTATTTTAAAAATAAAACTGATACCGAACTTCTTGCAACGATTATCAAAAATAATTTCGGGGAAAAGGAACGTAGCGCACCATCTGTTGACGGCAAAAACGAAGAACAAAACCGTGCCTTTTTCATCAACAAATCGATTGGCTGGGTTTTGCGTGAATATTCAAAAACCAACCCAGATTGGGTGAGGAATTTCGTTGACGAAAACAAAGATAAAATGGCGAAACTTTCAATAAGGGAAGGAATGAAACATTTGAATAGAATGGGTAATAAATAAAATTATTGTAATGAGCCACAGTTGAATACTAACCCACTGGTCTGAAAAAGCACCGCAAGGTGCATTTTTTATTGACGTTTAAATACGCGTATGTTATTTTAAATAGGTAACACAAAGGAGAAGAAATTATGGATGAAAAAACACAAGAATTTTTATATGGAATTGCGACGATTTTTGTTGCCGACCTGATCAAGATGGCCGCAGGAACGGTTAAAGAAAAATTAAAGAAGAATAAAAAACGTTATGAAATGGCATATACAGCATATTTAGAAAAATCCAAAGAAAAAATTGAAAAAGTTAAAACATTACTTTATAAGCAGGATTATAAATATTTATATAACTTCTATGAATGTTTAGGAGTACGTTTTGAAAAGGAAATCATTGATACAAATGACATCAACAACCTTTTCAAAAAATCCAAGAAAATAATTATTACTGGAACTGGCGGGATAGGCAAGACAATTATGATGAAACATTGTTTCATTAATGCAATGGAAAAAACACAGTTAATTCCAATATTTGTTGAGTTGCGTGATTTCAATGATTGTCCATCCGACCAAATTGATATTAAAAAAAGTTTGTTTAATTCATTAAAAACATTTGGATTTACCCTTGAGGAAGGATTTTTCAACTATACATTGGAAAATGGAAATTATTTGATAATATTCGATGGATATGATGAATTAAAAACGTCAATAGTATCAAAGGTAGAAAAAGAAATTAAAAAATTAAGTGATACTTATCAAAATAACAATTACATTGTTTCCTCAAGACCTATGGAAAACAATTTTGTTTCTTGGAATGATTTTATTGAAATGAAGGTAGCACCGCTAACAAAATCACAGGCATTAAGTCTAATTAAAAAGCTTGAATTTGATGAAGCGGTTAAAGAGAAGTTTTACAAGGAACTTGAAAACAAGTTGTTTGATAAGCATAAAGAATTTGCGGAAAACCCGTTGCTTTTAACGATTATGCTTATGACCTTTCAAGAGGGCGGGGCAATCCCGGAAAAATTAAACGAATTTTATGAACAAGCATTTTTCTCACTATTCAAGGGACATGATGCATCTAAGGGTAGTTATGAAAGGGATAAAGAATCAAAACTTGGCTATGATGATTTTAAAATGATTTTTTCCCACATTTGTTTTAAATCATTCTTTATTAATCGTTATTCCTTTACCGGTGATCAAATATTAGGACACATAAATGATGCTAAGAAAAAAATCAATTTGGAAAGTGAATTCAAACCGGAACATTTCTTAAAAGATTTAACAAATGCAGTATGTTTGTTGGTGCAAGAAGGACTTAACTATCGTTTTGCACACAGATCTTTCCAAGAATATTTTGCAGCATATTATACAACACAATTAAAAGATGATTATCAAAAAATCATAATTAGAGATTGGTTAGAAGAAGGAGATGGTTTTTTCGGACTGGGAAACAGCTCTTTTATAAAAATCCTTAGAGACCTCCAACCAGATAGATTTATAGAAAACGTAATAATACCAGGAATAGAGGAAATAATGCAAGAAACAAAAGGACTTAATGACTATAAAATATTAAGCATCTTTTCAGATTATATATCTATTGACATAGAAAGACAAATGGTAGGCTTGGATATAAAAAACAATTATTATTATACATTACAAGATTTACATAACAGACCAAAATTTAATAAAGACGAACATATAAAAAGGTCAATGCATTTTATAAATGAAGTAGTCCCAAAAATGAGTTTTGAAAAAAACAGAATTGATAAATCGTTTAAACGCGCAAAGTTATCAAATATTAAGGACAAAGACATTCAAAATGAGATATTGAAGATAGCCTACTGGCTTATGGCGTGGTATTATAATGCCAAAAAATGGTTAGACCAAGAAAAGGCAAAACCAAAGCACACGTCGGCGAAAAAGCTCCGCGAAGATTTATAAATAACAAATCAAACAATAAAATTAATTAATTTGCCTGGGACATAAACAATCTTTTTGATTACAGAATCGCCAATAATATTTTTGCACAACGCCGCAATCTCATCCTTTGTGGCGTTTTTGTTTACATTTAATCTATCTTTTATTTTGCTGTTTATTTGCACAACTATTTCGATAGTATCACGTTCTAAGAAATTTTCATCTGGTTCGGGGAAATTCATATCAAAAACTGATTTTACTTTATATTTTGTGGGGGACTTTGTTTGCAACATCTCAAACAATTCTTCACCGATATGTGGCATCATCGGTGCGGTTAAAAGAATTAAATTCTTAACGCTGTCATATGATGTATTTTTCGACGACGAAATGGCATTCAAAAATTCCATACAACGTGCAACCGCGGTATTGAACGAAAAGTTGTCTAAATCTTCGCGAACAGACATAATGGTTTTTGATTGGACATATAAAACTTCGTTATCGGTCTCAATCCCACAATTAATTTGGGAGATAAGTTTTTCAATTCGTTCTATAAAACGGGTAATACTTTTTAAGGTCGCATCGTTCCAAGGTCCGCCATCGATATAATTAAACCCAAACAACATATATAAACGCAAAACGTCGCTGCCGTATTCGTCAACATATTTATCTGGGGTGATTGTATTTCCCTTGCTCTTAGACATTTTTTGTCCGTCCGGCGCCAATATCATGCCCTGATGTACCAAACTTTTAAATGGTTCGTCGAAGTTAATGAAACCATGTTTTTTCAAAAATCTAGTAATAAACCTTGCATATAAAAGGTGCATACAGGCATGTTCGGCACCACCAACGTATTTATCAACGGGGAGCATTTTTCTTGTAATCTCTTTATCAAATGGTACGCCGTTTTTGGAGACATTTACCGATGGATATCTAAGAAAATACCAAGCACTGCAAACAAAGGTATCCATAGTTTCCGTTTCGCGTTTCGCCGCTTTGTTACACTTAGGACATTTAGTATTAACGAAATCCAAATCATTAGCAAGTGGCGGTTCCCCATGTGGTTTGAAATTTTCCAAGCGGGGTAGGACAAGTGGTAACTGGTCCTCTGGAATTGGAACAACACCGCAATCTTTACAATAAACAATTGGAATAGGCGCGCCCCAATAACGTTGACGTGAAACCGACCAATCTCTTAACCGATAGGTAATACAGGCTTTCGCCGCCTTTTTCTTTGACAACATTTTAATAATCTTAGGCATAGCATCAAGAGAATCTAATCCGTCGAATTCACCACTGTTCACCAAGATTCCATAATCACAATAACATGTAAATTCTATAGATTCATCATCACAACATGCCTCATGACGGGCCTTTACAACTTGCTTCTTGGCTATATTATATTTGTCCGCAAATTCGCAATCGCGTTCGTCGTGTGCCGGAACACCCATAACCGCACCCGTACCATAATTATTCAAAACATAATCGGCAATGTAAATCGGGATTTGTTCACCGCTTGCCGGGTTTATTGCATAACCGCCGGTAAATACCCCCGTCTTGTCGTGGTTTTCCATTCTTTCCACGTCTGATTTTTTCGCGGTGGCTTTGATATATTCATCAACAACTTTCTTTTGCGATGGGGTGGTAACTTTCCCAACAAGTGCGTTCTCCGGCGCCAATGCCAAATAAGTAACCCCAAACAACGTGTCGATACGGGTAGTAAAAACCTCAATTGTGTTTTGGCTGTCTTTGACCTTAAAAATTACATTCGCACCTTCACTCTTGCCTATCCAATTTTGTTGCATGACTTTGGTTTTGTTTGGCCAATCTAGTCCATCTAAACCGCTTAATAATTCTTCCGCGAAATCGGTGATTTTGAAAAACCATTGTTTCATATTGCGTTTGGAAATTTCATTGGAACATCTTTCGCATTTGCCGTCGATTACCTGTTCGTTTGCTATTACTGTTTTGCATTTGTCGCAAAAATTGACTTGGGATTCCTTTTGGTATGCGTACCCATGTTTAAATAATTGCAAAAACAACCACTGCGTACCCCAATAATATTCGGGAAAACAGGTCGTCAAAGTATAATCCCAAGGATACATGCCACCCAATTCGTCCAATTGCACACGGAATTTTTTCATATTCACAATGGTATTATCATGCGGATGCGTCCCCGTTGACAACGCATGGTTTTCGGCGGGCAATCCAAACGCATCAAACCCCATAGGATGAAAAACGTTGTAACCCATCATGCGTTTGAATCGCGCATGCGTATCGGCGGGCGCAAAATTGAAAAAATGCCCCAAATGCAAATTCGCACCCGAAGGATAAGGAAACATTTCCAAAGCATAATATTTCGGCTTGGTCGATCCCATATCAAAATCATTGACGCCATTATCCGCCCAAATCTTCCGCCACTTTTTGTGTACTTTTACATAATCCATGGAAAATAATATCACAAATAGCCACAAACGGCAACAAGGTGTAGTGGTTTGAAAAACTCACTATTTACAAAAATGAGAAAGTGTCTTATAATGAATCATGGAAAATTTTAACAAAGATGAAAAGCAATTTGGTGGACGAGTTAAAGAATTCGTTGGAAATATTGGTACTACGATTAAAGATTGCTACAACAATTTAGATATGGAAGACGCTTTGGGCAAAGTGGGTCGTTTTGCAGGTTATTTAGCACCAAGTGCGGTTGCATTTGCTATCGACCCCAAATTGGGGATTGCGACAATTATTCCGTCAGTTACTTCTGCGATAGCGATAGAAATTGACAATGCGATACATGGAAATAGAGTAGATGCTACTATAAAATCTGGACTTCTTACTGGTATTGCGTCAGGTGCTATTGCAGCCGCTTCGACGAATGCAGATGCAGATATCCATAGATTTGGTCTCTGGGGTGCTGGTTCCGCTATTGTGTCTAGTGCATGTAGTGAATTAGGCCATCATGCAGGTAGTGCCGTTGGTAGATTTTTTGAAAACACAAAAGATGATGAAAAATAATTTTTAAAACCTTGCACAAACTACCTAAATGAAAAACCTTAAAAAATTGTTGATTGTTCCAATTGTGTTGACGGCGGCGACCGCGAATTTTGCATTTTTGAACCCGGCAAACAATGACATGGGCAAAGACCGCAACAGCCAATATAGCGAAAATATCTACGACATCAACCGCACAATCGACATAGACGATAATTTCGAAAATGTTATTTCGTCCGAAGAAAAAGAAACGCACGAAAAATTAAACCCAAAACCGCCCGAACCCAAAAAATTCATTAAATGGATTGAATTTAACGCATCCAAAGATATGTTGCAAAAAACCAATAAGGCCCACAAAAAATTGATTGAAAAGGGCATTACCGATATCGGGACTTGTGAATTGCTCGCGTATGTGGCGTTGAAAAACGGCAATTCGTTTTCATCGGTGAAGGACACCGCGAATTTGGATAAACTCATCAAGGAAATTGAGATCGGCAATCGCGAATCCATCGACCGATACAAAGACAATAAATACTTTAAATATTACGTAGAATCATACCACGCCGTATTGGACGGTATCATTTGCAAACAAAGCGGCGACATCATCGGATTTCACCCAATCGCAAAGGGATATTGGCATACAGGGTCGGACGATTTCGGCAATTCGCGTTCATATGGTTTCAAACGCAGACACCTAGGCCACGACCTATGGGGCGGTGTTGGAACACCAATCATAGCAATGGAAGGCGGAACAATTACAGAACTCGGTTGGAATCGTTTCGGCGGTTGGAGAGTAGGTATCCGCAGCGACGACACCAATCGATACTACTATTACGCCCACCTGCGCAAAGACCACCCATACCCAAAACACTTCGAAATCGGACAAAAGGTGGACGCAGGTCAAGTAATAGGATACCTAGGCAGAAGTGGATATTCAACAAAACCAAACGCAAACATGGATACCAAACCCCACCTACATTTCGGCATGCAAATAATCTTTGACAAGACACAAGAAGACGGCAACGGAGAAATTTGGATAGATGTGTACAACGTATGTAGATTTTTGAGCGGTAATAAGGTAAAAGTGGTCAAGGACGATGAAACGAAAGAATTCAGTCGATCGACGAATTAAAGCTGGGGGTATTTACATTATATAGCAACGGTGATATAATAAACCATGGACTCAACAATCAACGATACATTACTCGAAAAATTGAATTATGCGAGTTCTGTTTGGGAAGAAGAGTGTTTGCGCGTTGTTTTAATAGACGATAATGGAGAAGAAATTCGACGTGACTTAGAAAAAATATTAACACCGATAAAAATTGTGCCAAGAATTCTCAGCACTGCACAACGTACAATAGACAATGGCAAAATATTCGAAAACTATGACATTGCCTTTTTTGATGGAAGTTATGAAAGTAGAGGTCTGTGGTCCGTGGATTTATTTAATAAGGTTGTTAAAGATGTGCCGAATTTTTCAGCGCATTTATTGGTAGGCAAAGACATTAAAGAAAATATGGATTATCAAAAACCGTATCTTATCGATCAATTGTCAGTTTCGGACTGCACTATATATAACAACAAGGTTAAAACCATCACTAAGTTAATAATACAAAAAGCGAATGAACTAGGCTTGCCGATAAGAGAAAAAAATAGTGAAAAAGGTGAAAATAGACCAGAAATAGTTGAGAATATGCGCTTGCTAGGAGAATATGGTGATGAATTAATAGAAGTATTAAACAAAATGACAGCTACTCTTTTTGAAGCGAGAAAGTTTGAACCTACTAATGAAGAAGAAAATGACACACTTAAAAGAATGGATAGTAATGTATCATATCTTGAGATGATGAGACACAGTTTTGCATATATAAATCAATCTAATCATGTCGTTGTAAATGAATTTGATCAAAAACAAAAACAGAACATGTTGTTGAAACACGTAACAATAAATGCAAGAAAGCAAGCCCAAAACCGATTGATAGGAAGAGATGTTTAGTGCCTAAAACTCACAATTGCCCGGTGTTCTGTAATATGGAATGACATCTCTTATATTTTCCATCCCCGTTAAATACATCAATAATCTTTCAAACCCCATACCGAATCCAGCGTGTGTACACCCGCCGAATTTGCGCAGATTTAAATACCATTCCATACCTTCTTTGCCGATTTTGAATTGTTTCATGCGGGCTAATAAAATTTCCTCACGTTCTTCTCGGCGTGAACCACCCATTAATTCGCCGCTTCCTGGAACTAATAAATCTACAGCTGCCACCGTTTCTTTATCGTCGTTCATGTACATGTAAAATGCCTTGATGTCTTTTGGCCAATTGTAAACGAATACGGGTGATTTGAAATGCATATCCGTTAAATATTTTTCGTGTTCCTTTGCCAAATCTCCGCCTTGTTTTGGCTCAAATTGAAATTTGGTTGTTTTGTTTGCTTTGATTAAAATATCAATTGCGTCTTTGTGTGTGACTCTTGCGATTTTGCTGTTTAACAATTCTTGTAATCTTGTTTTTAAATCTAATTCGTTAAATTGTGATAAAAATTCCAATTCGCTGTTTGCGTTATCCAAAATGTATTTAGCAACGTATTTCAAAAATTCTTCTTGAATTGACATTAACCTGTCCAAATCACAAAAAGCAATTTCGGGTTCAATCATCCAAAATTCTGCTGCATGCGTTTTGGTGTTAGAATTTTCCGCCCTAAATGTCGGACCAAATGTATATGTCTTCCCAAATGCAAGTGCAAATGTTTCTGCCTGCAATTGTCCGCTGACCGTTAATGATACGTCTTTTCCAAAAAAATCTTTTGGCATGACATGAAATGCCTCACCCGCACCCTCACAGTCGAGAGCCGTTAAGATAGGGGAGTGCACATTTACATACCCACGTTCATGAAAGTAATTATGTATTGCCATCTGTGCCAAATGACGAATACGAAATACTGCTTGGAACACGCGGGTTCTTGGACGCAAATATGCAATCTCACGCAAGAATTCTAAAGAATGTTTTTTTGGTTGAAGTGGGTAATTTTCTGGACAATCGCCTTCCAAAATTACGGACTTTGCCTTTATCTCATAACCCATTTTGCCCTTAACCAATTCGCCTTCAATAGATATAGAACTGCCGATACGGATGGATTCAATTTTGGCGAAATCTTTCGTATCTTTTGAATATACGACCTGCATACTTTCAAAACACGATCCATCAAATAAATCAATGAACCCAATTACATTTTGTTTGCGGTGGTTGCGAACCCAACCCTGTAACTTAATGGTTTTGCCGAGATAAGAATCAACATCTTTCAAAATTTCTTTTATAGTCATATACAAGTATATCATCTTTATATCAAATCGACATAAAATTTTTCGGCAATAATGCAAAAGACTTGCCAAAGCAAACATAATAATGTAAAATATAAGCCATGGAGAGTTGGGTGAGTGGTCGAAACCACGTCCCTGCTAAGGACGCGAATCCCAAAAGGGTTCCGAGAGTTCAAATCTCTCACTCTCCGCCAAAGTCGACAAGAGCAGAACCCACGGCTGGAGCCGTGTTTTCTTTTTGTTATTCTAGCCAAAGAATTTTGCAAGGGGATATTGACCATTTCCATAAAAAATGATAATATTATGGAAGATTAAAAGGAGTTGAAATGGCAAACGAACTTTCAGAATGCTTATCCTTAATGGCTCATCCAAACGGACAATACCAACTCGCAAACATGCTTATACATCTTGCAAGAGTGCTAGAAAGTCAAAATGCAGTTGGACATCAAATAAACAAAAGAATCTATAATGATGTGTCAATTGAGTTTAGTTTTCACGGAGAAAATGACTTTCATGGACACGAGGATTCGGATAATTATAAAAAGATGCAAAAAATAGGCGAGGGAATGTTCTTTGCGGATATTGGCGCAATGATACACGAAGCATTTAATAACCGAGCAGGAAGTGTAACAACCTCTCTTGATTGGGAAGATGCTAATATGGAAGAATACACGCAATACGCAAATCTTGAACAGTTTTTTGCAGGTGCAACACCAGAGCAGATAGAACAAATTAAAAGATTGGGCGAAAAAATCAAACACCCATCGCCAAAATCTCCACATAGCGATAGCACAAGTTATGGTCGTTCACATATTAAACTTGATAGAGATTTCAAAACCGGAAAATTTGAATTGGTAACTAATGCGACTTACTATGACGGAAATCGTTACGAATTTTATTGCCCATGGGAAGGACCATATGTTACAGGCGATTTAATGGTATGGGATAAAATTGATTTAGGCGGGCGGTCTGTTACGGACATACACCCTGCGGAACTTGAACAACTAATTTATGCTTCATATGGCAGTTTGGCGGATAAGAGCGATTTTAGATTTGAAGCAGAGAAAGGTAGACAATTAAGCATAGAAGAACAAATAAAACGTGGCTATGCCCCAAAACTGACATTCACAGAAAAAGTTAAGAGTCTAGCTGACAAAGCAAAAAATACAGTCGCACAAGTTATAAGTCAGCCACAAAAAGATACAACAAATCATGACCTGGAACAATCGGCAATCGCCGATATACATGCTTCGTTTAATGTCGAAACTGACGAACATGGTAACGAAACTCCTGAAAGTTTTGTTACAAGAATGGATGCTTCGCAAGCAATGATGGAAAAAATGCTTGAACTTGCAAAAGACCCAAATAGCGGAATTACTGTATACGAAGGGTCAATGTTTGGCGACGAAGAAGGCGACAGAGAATATGGAGAATTTTTGCGAGCAAAATATAATCAAGACAAAGCAACAATCCAAGAAAAAGAAAATCGGAAATTACGTCGCGAAGCCATTGCTCAATCAAGAGCATACAGAGCAGAACACGGAACAAATATCGGGAAAATGGAGAGAATTGCACAAGAAAAAATTGAAATGATCTGACAAATGGGCGAATAGACAAAGCGACTCGTAAGGGTTGTTTTTATTGCTCCTGCCCACAAGACAATATGGGAGAGTGTATCAGAGATTTCTACCCTTATCGGTCGGACTCCGCCAAAACATTAAGAACGAAAAAGAGTAACTATAACAAAGTTGCTCTTTTTCATCTCTTTTCATACCATGGAATATACACGACAATGTCGTGATATATCTTAAGGAGAAAAGAACTAATGGAAGAAAAAATTAAAAATAGGGCGTCGATTGAATTGGAACTATGCGATAAGACAATCGAAATCGCAAGTGAAGAAATCGAAATTACGCCAATCAAATTGAAAATAACGAAAACCCAAGATTGCGATTTTGTTGTAATCGGCGAACGCATTAAATACACAGTATTTATTGAAAATGAATGTGGCGGCGCAGTGTATGGGTTAAAATTCAAAGATGAACTTGATCAATGTCTAGAATATGTGGAAGGAAGTTTCAGGGTAGGAGAAGAACACAAAACCCCAGAAATCATGGAAGGTATATTAACCTACGAAATCGAGGAAATAGGATCATGTGAAACTCTTGAAATATCATTTGAAGTCATCGCAACAGAATCATGTTGCCGTGGATGCCGCCCAGACCCAGAACGTAGCACAGCACCAACAATCCGACCAATGATACCACTGAACCCAGCAATGAGCGGAACCGGTGTATCGGGGGCAACGGTGTTTGTGGAATTTCCAAATGGTGAAATAAGACAAGTAATGGTATATGCCGGAAATTGGGGAATAATAGCACCAACACTGCCACGTTCGGGCGATGTAATCAAAGCATGGCAAATTGAACCAGGCAAAGAAGAAAGTGATATTGTAACAATTACCGTCGGAAGATAAAATTCATAACGAAGATTTCTTGACTAAAAACGCCGAAGTAGTTTTCAACTTTGGCGTTTTTTTGGTATAATTTACCATGCAAATCCACGACGAAGACTTTGATATAATATCACTCACCCCAGACATGAGCGCCCTTTGGGGTAATCTTTTAAAAAAACTTCGCGAGAAGGGTGAACAGGCATTATACATAGCCTGTACCGAACAATGCATCCCAGAATTTTTGGCAGAGGAAATAATACTATCGACTTCAAGCGAAGGGGTATATGATTTTTTAATCAAACATAAGAAAAAGTTCGACGATATATTAGGCGGTGGAATATTACAAATCACACTGGGGCGAAAAAGGGCAAAGGACAACACAAAAACAAAAAAGTTAAAAGAACTATTTGGGGAGTTGTTAACTGTAAAATAATATGATAGATTAAATTAAGTAAAAGGAGTTCCAAATTATGAAAGGTGGAAAAAATTTCGGCGGTGGCGCCCAAATGCAACAAATGATGCGTCAAGCGGAAGAAATGAAAAAACAAATAGAAAAGGTTAAAGAAGACCTTGCCGAAACGTTGATTGAATCATCATCTGGTGGTGGTATGGTAACCGTAGAGATGAGCGGTGCGTACGAATTATTAAACCTAAAAATAAAACCCGAAGCGGTGGACCCAGACGACATCGAAATGTTAGAAGACATGGTGATAGCATCGATTAACGAGGCATTGGCACAAGTTACTAAGTTGAGAGAAGAAACTTTACCGCTATAAAACCCGTTAAGAAGCCAGACGCTGACAGAAAAACAAGACTCGTCCATCTTTATTGAGAGTCTATCTAGGTGTTCTCGTCGACATTTTTCTGTCAGCGTCTGGCTTCTTAACTGCCATGCATATCATAATAAGGAAAAATCTTAATGAGCAAACAATTATCAAACCTATTATTCCCAACCATCACAAAGACCCCTGAGGATTATCTTAAGTTGTATCCTGCACGCAAAATGCCTGCATTACGTCTTGCGCCATCACCTACGGGTTTTTTGCATATTGGGGGATTGGGTATGGCATTGTCATGTCGAATGCTTGCAAACCAAATGGGTGGAATTGTTTATCTAAGGATAGAAGACACCGACCAAAAAAGAGAGATAGAGGGTGCAACACAAAAATTGGTAAATGCACTCGGAAAATTTGGAATAAAATTCGATGAAGGTTTTGACGGCGAAAAACACAACGGAAAATATGCCCCATACCGCCAAAGTGAAAGAATTGAAATCTATCACGCCTTTGCAAAAAGATTGGTAGAAAGTGGCAGAGCATACCCATGTTTCTGTACATCAGAACAATTGGATAAAATCCGTGAAACACAAACGGCAAAAAAAGAAAACCCAGGATACCATGGTAAATACATAAATTGTAAAAAACTTACGCTTGAACAAGTAAAACAAAATATCGAAAAGGGTATGTCATGGGCATTAAGATTCGACCCACAAAGCAAACCAGACGAGAAAATAACTTGGAACGACAATATACGTGGTGCATGTGCGTTGCCTGCAATTGAAAATAATCCAATCATTGTAAAATCAAATGGAATACCTCCATATAATTTTGCACACGTAATTGATGACCTTCTTATGCGTACATCACATGTATTACGTGGCGAAGAATGGTTCCCATCAACGGCGGAACACATCCAAATATGGCGGGCATTTGGTCTAGGTGACCAAACACCATGGACATATGCACACCCACCCGTTATTTGTATGGAAGACGACGGCAAAAAACGGAAACTATCAAAAAGAAAAGACAAATTCGCCCTTGCCGAAACTTTCTTGGTGGAAGGTTATCCATCCGAAGCGGTAATTGAATATTTATTAACACTCTACAACACCGATTTCGAAATGTGGCGCATTGCAAATCCAACCGAGCCAATTTCATCATTCAATTTTCGTTTTGAAAAAATCGGAAAGAATTCACCGTTGTTTGATGTCCAAAAACTCAACCACATATCACGTGAAATCATTGCAAAAAAATCATGTGAACAAATAGGGAAGGAAATTGATGAATACTTCCGCGTACATCTATTAGAAAAAAATAATCCAAGCCACACACACATCGACAAATTAAAAAAGATTCTGTGTATTGACCGCGAAACCCCTAAACCCCGTAAAGATATCGTAAAATACATGGATGTATTAGAAGAATATGATTACCTCGCAAAGGCACCAAAGATAAAATCCACGAAAGCGGAAGTCGAAATTCTAAAATCCTACGCAAATGTATATAACCACACCGACGCACGAGAACAATGGTTTGACCGAATCAAAGAACTTTGCCCCATCCTAGGCTACGCCCCAAATATGAAGGACTTCAAATCAAACCCAACCGCATACAAGGGTCACATAGGAGATATAACCCAAATAATTCGCAGAGCAATAACGGGAAGAGACAACACCCCAGACCTATATCAAATAAAACAAATTTTAGGAAAGGATGAAGTCAAAAAAAGATTTCTAAAAGAAAATTAAATCTTCCTTCACGTCATCTCGACCGAAGCCCAAAGGGCGAAGCGGAGAGATCCAGCCGCTACAGCGGCGCTGTTGATTTATATTTATAGACTACTTGGCTATGTATTATAAGGATTGAATTATCAACGCTACGCTGGATCTCTCCGCTTCGTTGCTTCGCAACTACGGTCGAGATGACGGTGCGAAGAGATTTTTTACTATATTACCTTTCATTACTCCACATTATGAATCAATCCATCTTTGACCTCAAATCGCAAATTCTTCACAACACCGCCTTGCACGATTGAAAAGATATTTTCATCGCCCAAATAGTTATTCAACAAGATATCAAACTCCCCAAAATAACCGCGCAAACCTTGCTCGTCTATATTAAAGGCGAGCATTTTTCGTGCCTTATCAAATTCTTTATTCTTAAGACATTGTAAAAATATAAAGGGGAGGGGCGAACCATCTTTAAAATATTTTTTATGCCAAACCACATTATTTGAAAGCGGGTCGAATGCAAACGACAATCCATCGCTTTTTAACAAAATTTTATTGTCTTTCAATGTAACATTTGGGTTATCTATCTTCACACCTAAATCTACTGCGAATTTGTTTTCTTTGTTTGAATATGTTGTGAAAAAACTTATGCTTTCGCCCTCGCCAATTTCTACTACATACCGTTTTGGGAAGATAAAATGAGTGCTGGCATGAATTACTTTCAAAACGCGCCCACGTTCATTTTTTTGTATCTTGATGATAAAATGATTCGGATTAACTTGGAGGAAAAAATGATTGTTTTGTTGGGGCAACCTTGACGCATTAAAAACAAACTTATCATCCAAAGTATCTACCACCAAATCGGCGGTCGCGGGATAATCCATAGCAAATGGAAATTCGGTTATAGTCAATTCGTTATTCAATATCAAACTTCCACTGTGTTCAAATATAATACGCACAAAATTGTTCATATCATATTAAATGAAAATTAATCAACTTCTATGTCCTCTCTGTCGAATATTGGGTCATTGAAAAATTCGTAGGTTTTCATTCCGAATCCACGGATTATCAAATGGATGGTTTTATAGTTTACTGATTGATGAACACCACTAAATAGATCATTAAGTGTACCAGGATGCAAAGTGGTTACCCGACTTAATTCTGCTTGGGTCATCTTTCTTTCAAATTGAATTTGCCGTACTCTTGTTGCGAAAACTTCGCTTAATTTCATATAATCTCCCTTGTAGGGTTCGCCCTACATTTGGCTTGATTATACAAAGTGCATGCGTTAGAATATATAGGGAATTCCCTATATAGAAATATGGAGGACGTATGGCTAAAAAATATTGTTGGTTATGTGATGCGGAACTAAACGAAGAAGATTCTAAAAGATTTGGAATGCCAATTACCCAATTGGGCTTAACCGACCGAACAACACATTGTTTGGTACAAATCGATATAACAACAATCGAACAACTTCTTGAATTGAAAGACGAAGAATTGATAAGAAAACGCAACATAGGGCAGACCCGATTCAAAGAAATCAAAAATAGGTTGGAAATCTACGTGCAAAAATTCAATCAAAAAAAATAAACACTAGCCACTAATCTCTAATCACTATATAATAACACCATGAACCAATACGCATTAAAAAATCCACTAGCCCTCGCCGCACTTGGGGACGCCGTTATAACAATGTTCGTGCGCGAGGATTTAATCGCTAACCAAGATTTACCTATCGCAAAGATACATTCGGAAACGGCAAAAATTGTAAATGCCAAAAGCCAAAGCATTTTTTTTGAAACAATAGAAGATTGGTTAAATGACGTAGAACAAGATATAGCAAGACGCGCAATAAACAAAAAAACAAACAGCATCCCAAAAAACGCAACACTAGCCGAATATAAAAAAGCAACGGCATTCGAAGCGGTAGTAGGATATCTATACATAACAAAAAATTTCTACAGATTAAACCAAATGATGCAACACATAGCAAAAAGTGGGGAAGAGTGAAATGGAAAGATATGATGAAAAACGTCACGGCGATGTAAACCACATATTCAGAAAGGATAGACGAGATTTATTCGGTTCGGGATTGATTTTTCTTGTCGTCGCCATTATTTTGCTTATAGCATCAATTATTATGTTTTCCTTGAATGATTTTAACTTTAGACTAGAAGCCAATAATTCGGCGGATGCGTTGCCTACCGGAATAGGTTACTTTTTGCTCTTCGCATTCTTTTTTCCGGGGATAGCCGCCGTCATGCTCTTTCCAAAGGGAGTAGCGTTCAGAAGGGCATTGAAAAACAAAGATAATTGGAAGGTAACAACGGCAACGGTAACAGGTGCAAAGCGCTTTTCTTCGGTCGACAGGTTTGGCGACAATTTTGGTTTCGCTAATTCGCATAGCAATCAATTCCACAACGTGAATTTCCGCCAAACGGTCGTAAGATATAGATACACGGACGAACAAGGCAGGCTGAGAAGATTCAAGGTAAGAGTTAGATTCAACACAACAGAATTGGGTGTTGCTGGTGACGAAGTTTATTTGGCGCTCAGTGGTAAAACACCCATTGTGCTTTTAGTTAAGAAAGATGATTCAAAAAACACGAATCTAGAGAAAACAAAAACGAAGGTTGTCACAAAGCAAAACGAACCGAAACAATCCATTGGGGATGAATTATTTGCTATGCGCGAATATTTGAATGACCTTAAAGAATTTGGCTTGGAAAAAAGTAATATATCACCGCTAGAAAATGAAACACCCGAGCAAACACTTGAACGGGATATAAGAAACACAGAATTGTTTATCTTACATCTTGAAATGAAAGATGGAGATGTTGAAAGTAAAATGAAACTTGAAGCTCTGGCGGAAACCTGTGAAGATGCAAAATATTATTTGGATGCAGACATTATATAGGAGGACAAAAAATGCTCATCGAAGGAAAAAACGCAATTACCGAATTATTATCTAGCGGTGAAACTATCGAGAAAATTTTAATTGCCAAAAACACAACCGACAACGGTTTTATTAACAAAATCAAAAATTCTGGCACGCGATATCAATTCGTAGAAAAAGCTGCATTAGATAAATTAAGCCAAACACGTAACCACCAAGGTTTTATAGCATTTACCAGCGATTACAAGTACCATGATTTAGATACAGTATTAGCCGGATTAAATGAAAAAGAAAATGCAACCATAATATTATTAGACGGGGTGGAAGACCCACATAACCTAGGAAACATTGTCCGCACGGCAGAATGCATGGGTGTAGATGCAATCATAATCCCCAAAAACCGCAGTGTAGGCGTCAACGAAACGGTAGCACGTGTCAGCATGGGTGCAATCACCCACATGAAAATTTGTAAAGTCACAAACATCAACCAAGTAATAGAAAGTCTAAAACAAAAAAATAACTTTTGGATTTACGCCGCCGACATGAACGGAAAAACGATTACCCGTACAAATTTAAAAGGTCGTGTAGCAATAGTCATGGGTGGCGAAGATACAGGTGTTTCTCACCTAACAAAAAAACTCTGCGACGATATAATAACAATACCAATGCACGGCAAGGTCAACAGTTTAAACGTAGCAAATGCAACCGCGATGGTATTATACGAAATTCAAAGACAGAGAAGTTGAAACAACTACTTAACTATCTTACAAAATTTAGGATTATCTTTGTTGAAAAATACCATAACCTTATCGCCGACCTTATGTGGGTGTTTTTTACCCGCCTTCCATTCAATATATGATATTGATGAATATGTACCAATTTTAATCGTATATTGCAAATACACAATCTTTTTATCCGCCACCTCTTCGGTGATGGATGCGATTATTCCACTCCACTCTCTTGCACTTAGATCACCTTTTTTCTTGGTGCCATGAATTTTAAACCATTCTTCTCTGTCCGTTATCTGTGTATTTGTTTCCATAACTAATCATATCACACAATAAGATTAAACAGAACGAAATTGCAAAGACTACAGACAACGTGGTTAAAAAAGCATTTGGGAAATTCAAACGACAAAATTTTGTTACTGGCGCATTGACTTTGGCGGGTGCCGGTATTTTGTGTCGCATTATTGGTGTGGGTTTCCGCATCCCATTTGCCAACATCATCGGAAATTACGGTATGGGATTGTACCAAATGGTTTTTCCACTATACGCATTACTTCTAATATTATCAAGCGCCGGAATCCCAATTGCAATATCAAAAATGGTAGCAAGGGCAAGGGCGGAGCAATCTCCAGTCGGAAAATCCACCCCAAAAACCGATAGCGAGGATGTACTTTCAAACCAGAAGGATGAGTCTTTGGATTCGGTCAGGGCAGATGAGAGCGGGGCGACTCGCCAAGCGAAAAGAAAGAGAAAGTCAAAACGTATAGAAGTTTATTCACCACAAAAAATTCTTTTGAATGCACTCGTTCTACTCGGTACTATTGGACTCATAGTTTCCGCATTATTCCTAATCTTTGCTCGCCAAATCGCGACACTGCAAGGCAACGTGCAAATAACAAAAATATATCTGGCAATTGCACCCGCTGTATTTTTGGTATGTTTAATAAGTGCTTTCCGTGGTTACTTCCAAGGTCTGGGCAATATGATTCCAACAGCCATATCCCAAGTAGTAGAACAAACAGTAAAGGTCAGTGTCGCAATAACCGCGGCAATCTTATTATATCCCCAAGGCATATACTGGGCTGTCTTCGGTGCAATTGCGGCAATTACTATAAGTGAAGTAGCGGGGCTTCTCCTACTCATAATTATTTATATAATCCACAGAAAAAAGATAAAGCAAAACACCACCTATGGCGAAGCAGAGAAAGAAAAAAATACTCTAACAAAAAAAGCCGTTCCAACAAACAACAAAATGAAAACAATATCTTTCGCCCTAATGTGGGATATCTTAAAAAAATCTTTACCTATAACAGCAATGGCGGCAATATTCCCACTAATCCTAGTTTTCGACAGTATATTGGTAATAAACATGTTGGAAGCAGGCGGCGCAACAACCCAAGTAGCAACGCAATTATACGGAATCTCGAGCGGTACGGTACATACCTTAATTAACATGCCCGCGATTTTGGGAATTGCAATAGGAACGGCAGTAGTTCCAATGACGGCAAAACTTCTTAAACAAAATAAAAAAGACGAAGTACGTGACAAATTCGCACTTGCCGTAAAAATGATTTATATCATCGCAATATTTTTTGCATTGTTCTATATAGTCTTCGGGCGTGAAATAATAACATTATTGTATTCTCGCGCATTCAAGGACAACCCAGACCAATTGCGAATTGCGGCAAATTTGTTGAAGATAGAATCGGCAATGATTTTATTAATGGGATTATCCCAAGTTTTTACCGCAATGTTACAAGGCGCGGGACGGGCAAAATTCCCATTGATTGCACTCGTAATTGGCGGTGCGGTGAAGGTAATATTTGGCTTGATTTTTATCCGCACATCTCTCGGAATTTATGCCGTTTCAATTGGTAATGTTTTATGTTTTGCTATTGCGTTTACACTTAATGCAATTTTTGCAATTAGATTTTTAAATCTATCGATCAAACCAAAATTGAGGACATTAAAATTGTTGGCCGTCTTATTTGTGCATGCCGGTGTTCTAGTCGGGTTGGTGTTCTTACTTCCACAAGGTAAATGGTGGATTGTTCTTGGTGGTGCGGTCGCATTCATTATTTATGCTGCAATGGTTCTCGGTTTAAGAATCTTTCCACTTGGCAAAAATTCAAATAAGGAAGTCACAAGTTCTGCAACATAAAGGGGGAGTCATGAAAAAATCCGATTTTGTATCCAAGTTAGCTAAACAATTGAAAAAAACACGTAAAGAAACAAATATGATTGTCGACGAATTTTCAAAATTAATTACACAAACACTAAAACGTGGGGACGAGGTCGGACTTGCAATAGGTAAATTCCAACTAAAAAAACGCCAAAGCAGAATTGGATTCAACCCAAGAACAAAACAACAAATTGCAATCGCACCAAAAGTAGTACCGGCATTCAAACCAAGTAAAAAGTTTAAAGACGCGGTATTGCAATGATGCCACGTCATCCCTAAACAAATTACAGTTTTGGCGAGCTGACGTGCTGAGAAGGCGTTTCAACGCTTAAAAAGTCGGAGAATTAAATATGAACGAACAATGCAAAATAACCGAATTTCCATCGCCGTCACATCTTAGTGACGATGACATAATTAACCTCGTGATGGGTGTGGTTCGTCTTTTAAAAAACCATGCAACAGATGAACAAGTTCAACGGGTGTTGACATTGATTGAAGAAGCGGATTTATTATGACTACACAACCTCTGTGTTTTCTGTATCTGAAATGGCGGGAACTTCTCGCTTTTTCTTGCGTCTATCTCTGATTGTTGTGACAAATGTCGGAATATAACAAAGTGATATAAGCAAAATTGCCAACCATGCAAGATGCCCAACATATGCAAACCACCCGTGGTCAAGATTAAGTATAGGTAAATTCTCCATTGGTGGACGCGCAACGAAAAAGAAATTAACATCCGTTGTCGAATAACCTAAGATTGAATTGATATAAATCGCAAATATAAATGCCCCCGCAATCATGACAAGTGCCGTGAAATAACTTTTAATTGAAAATTTGATTGGTTTGGTAATTATCATATAAAGCGCCAAGAAAATTAACATTGCATGGAAAATCCAAAATTGGAAAGAAATCGGTGTAAACCAACCATGATCAACGGAAGATGTCGGAATCAAAAGTGCCATTAACCCGCCACCCAGCATTGTAGGATACATAAACGCCATTAACGGATTTTTAATTTTGTCATTGTTTGAAAAAGTAATAAAGAAAATGAAAATTATCTGGATACTGCATAAATTGAATGGCAAATGTTCTGGACGTAAATAAAATCCATTTGGGAATTCGTCGACTAAATATAAAACCTTAGTCAATTCCGATATTATCGCAAGCGCACATGCAATGTACAACACCCGCTTATGCCAACCAAATTTCTTGCTTACAAAAATTGCTAAAGCAATTGTTGCGGGTAAAAGTACGGCAAGAAAAATAATATGTGGAACCGAAAATATTCCAGGGATATCGGAAGATTGCGCAAGAAGTGTCGTAGTATTCATAAACGAAAATTTCCTTTTCATTAGTATATCAAAGAAACAACATCACATCCTACCAGTTTCACGCAACTGGTTTGTTACGTATCATAGCCTTCTTCGTTGTTGTGGCTTACCCTTGCGATTGTGATTGTACTGACTATCTTTGCATTTGCTTCTTTCAATATTGTTGCGATTTCGTTTGTTGTTGCTCCTGTTGTTAATACATCATCGACCAATAAAATGTTCATGCCTTTGATTTTGTTTTCGTCTATAATTTTGTAACTGCCTTTTTGGTTTTCTTGTCTTTCTTTGTGTGACATCTTGACTTGCGGTGTTGTGTTTTTGATACGTGCGATGGCATTGTCAATTACCGGTAAATTCAATAATTTCCCAATTTCTTTTGCCAATAATGTCGCTTGATTAAACCCACGTTCACGTTGACGATTTTTTGATAATGGTACGGGGATTATTACATCGTAAACCTCATTATCTAAACAATTTGCCATATATGGGGCAAACGTTGTTGCTACCAAACCATCATTACCATATTTTAATTTCAAAATGGCTTTTCTTAAAATATCGCTATATAAAAATGGGGAATAAATATATCTGATAGGGATTTCTTTATCATCTTTGGAAAGTACTGACCTCCCGTCAATACGCGATGGATTAGCCCAAGTGAAATTTTCCGAACAATCATCACAAATATGCTTGTGCTTTGAAACATTGATTTCGCCATCGCATGTAAGGCACGTGAAATTCGGAAACAAAAAATCCAGAACATTTGATAACTTTTCTTTTATACCCATTTGTCCTCACTGGCTTTTGAAATTCTTTCGTTTATTGTTTCGAATTCTGGTGTTTTTGGCATTTGTTCAATTACCAATATATCGGCGATTTGTTCGGCATCGCGTAAAGATGAATAAAGATTTTTGCCGACCTCTTTTGCGGAATTACCCATAGGAATGCATTTTAAATCTCTATATAAATGCACATTCTTGGCAAGGCAAAGTACACATGTTTTGACATGTTTATTCTTCAACATAAAATCTAATGTCCTTTGCACGTCGTTGCTTATATATAGAGGAACTTTAGGCGAATAATGTTTGTGTCGTGTACCTGGGCTTGCCGTTATCTCCGAATAATTACCTAAGTTAACCCTAAGACCCACTTTTTTCCCAAGTTCAATCGTATTCACACCACCATGACGCAAAACGTGTAAAGTATTATCAATAATCTTAACAACCGTGCTTTCTAAGCCAACCTTTGTTTGTTTGCCACATAATATGGCGGCAATTTTACCATCCAAATCCGCATGCACATCTTGCCATCGCGTAGGGCTGGGTCTTGTTGATGTATTTGCGGATGGTGCCGCTATTGGAACACCACATGCCCGTATAAACTTTCTTGAAAAACTGCATGTTGGGATACGTACGGCCACGGAATCAATAACATCTCCCATAACGGCACGCGAAATCTTGGAATTTTCTGGATAGGGTAAAATAAATGTAATTGGACCTTTAACCTTGTGAATGATTTGTTTTGTTTGTATATCCAAATCAAAATATTCTTCCAAATGGCCGATGGAATGAAAATGAATAATTAAGGGATTATCTGACGGACGATTTTTCGCAATATAAATTTTTGAAATTGCATCCGCGTTTGTCGCATCTGCACCCAACCCATAAACGGTCTCGGTACGAAATGCGACAAGTCCACCGTCTTTAATAATCTGTGCGGCTTGTTTATATTTTGATTCGGAAAACAATGTTGTCATCAATCAATTATAATTGGTTACGGATGACTTGTCACCTCATATACATATAAAATGAAACAAATTCTCAAAACCTATCTTGAACATATATGTGGTGTTGAAAACGTATTTGAAGATTTACCACTTTCACAAAAAACAACATTTAAAATAGGCGGACCCGCAAAATTTTTCGTTGTGGCACAAAGCAAAGAAATTCTCTTCAAATTGATAAGCGCCCTAAAGTATATAGAAGAAAAATTCTTTATCATTGGCAATGGTTCAAATTTATTAGTAAATGACAAAGGTTACGACGGTGTAGTAGTACGTTTAGGTTTTAACGAAGTCATAGACAACGGACCCTTCATTTATGCCGATGCGGGGGTACACCTTGCAAAGGTCGCCGCTTTTGCAAAGGGTAAGGAATTAACGGGATTAGAATGGACGGTAGGCATCCCAGCAACGATAGGCGGTGCCACATATATGAACGCTGGCGCACACGGCATGCAAATGGCGGATACGATTGTTTGTGTTGACGTAATAATAGACGGCGAATTAAAAACATTGATGAACACCCAATTAAAATTCGCATACAGAAAAAGTATATTTCAAAAGAAAAAGAATTGGATAATTCTGGGCGTATATTTTTATCTTAAAAAAGACAAAAAAACATCAATAGAAAAACGTGAAAAAGAATTCAAGAAAAAACGCGCCCATCACCCAATCGAACCAAGTGCAGGCAGCACATTCAAACGCCCAACAGAAGATTTTTACGTAGGCAAAGCAATAGACGAATTGGGTATGAAGGGTCTAAAAATCGGCGCAGCACAAATAAGCGAAAAACACGCAGGCTTCATAGTAAACAAAGGCAGCGCAACATGCCGCGATGTTGACAAACTAATTAAACAAATCAGAAGCGAAATTTTAAGAGAACATAATATAAAACTTAAATTGGAATACGAAAGGATTTAAAATTCGTTATTGCGTTCTGCCCAGCGTTGAGCAAGTTTAGTAAATCGTTTTGTTTCTTTAGTTTGTTTAGGCATAGTGTTGGACACTTCACGAAGTTTTTTGTATTCATTCATGGCTTCGGGTGTAATTTTTCCTTTATCCGATAAATACGTGATGCTGTCTTGTTTGGATAGTAGCAAGTAGTTTTCAAGTAATTTGTCCATCAAGATATCTTCTACTTCTTCGCCGTAAAGGTCTAAGTCTGGCATGACTGTGGCTTTATCAAAACTTATCATGTACGGGTTAAAGATTAAATCATTCACTGAATCGGAAAGCAATTCGGGGTTTTCGTTGTAAAGCGATATTTGGTCTTCTGACAAACGGTCTTGGTCGTATATTTTCGTGCGTTGTATGTACTCATAACCATCATCTCTTTTCTTCTTGTTTACTATGTATATTCCGAGGTGTTGGCTTGCGGGTTTCCTACTAGGCATATACATAAATTTGGATATCTCAGGTTCTACCTTCGCATTCGGAAGGGCAATCTTAAGTTCCTCAATTAATTCGCCCATATTAAATTCGCATGCTTTATTGATTTTTTCGAATTCTTTATCGTAAATGGCGTTGACGATACCTTGTTCCATTTCAATTTTATTATACTTTGCAAAAATCTTCGCGCGAATTGCAATGTACGTTTCTTTATCCGTCCAACGATGTCTATCATACAAAATATCTTTGTTGCTCATTATTTATTCTCCTTTTGAACTAAGCAAATTTTACAATTTTCGGTTACTGAATTCAATTCTCAAAAATCTAATGCTGTATTCGAAATTTCCTAATACCTTATTGACGTTTGGGGTTAGGTGTTATATAATACCCCATGAACTTTTTGTCTGAAGTTAATTTGAATTTGCTTAAATCGTTTTGGGCGGTTTATAAGACCGGTGGTATTAATAAGGCCGCCAAGTTGTTGGATTTGACACCGCCTACACTTCATCACAATATTAAACAACTCGAAATTCAATTGGGGAAAAAATTGTTTAACACACACAAACAAGGTGCAGACCCAACGGGGGAGGCAACAGCACTTTTCCCTATTGTTGAAAATGCTTTTGAAAATTTCATGAATTTTGGCGAACAACTTAATGCGACTAACAAGGGTGTAATTCGGCTTGGGTTGACAACAATTCACGCAAGTTTCTTCCTCAACAAATTTGCCCGTGAATTCCAAGAAAATTATCCCGACATTAAATTGGAATATCACCACCACCCGCAACATGACTACATACAAATGCTAGAAAAAAATGAAATAGACGTTGCAATCCATCTATCGTTGAGGGAACCCACCGACCAAATGCACAATTTTGAATTGCAAAAATTCCCGATGACATTTTACACATCAAAAACATTTGCAGAAAAGCATGGCATTGTGAACGAAATAACTTTGGAACAATTGACGAATTTCCCGTTGATAATGTTTTCGCTAATGAAAACAAGATCAGTATTAGACAAAATAGAAAATTTCTACCAAACAAAATTTAAGGTAATAGATACACTAACAACACACGCATCATATGACATGGTGATGAACGGACATGGGATTGGTTACTTTTTCGAGGAATACCTAGACGCACAAAGTAACGATCAAATTCTAAAACTAAAATTATCAAACGCACCAACTCCGCCCGATAGATTCTATCATTGTGCCTATTATAAAAAATCACCTGCACTTGTTGGATTGTTTATAAAAGAACTAAGAAAACATTTCAATCTAGATTGACTCTATTATGATACAATGAAATCATGAATGAACTCTTGATTAAATATAACGAACTACTCATCGAACGTAATCAATACGTAAACCTAACGGGGCATAAAACAATCGAAGAAAGTATGAAACACAACATAGAGGACAGTCTTCTTTTTAACAATGAAATTGCCCCATATATGAAAGATGAAACAAAATGTATTGACATTGGATCGGGCGGAGGATGTCCTGCGATTCCTTTAAAAATATCATTTCCAAATGTTCAAATGACTATGGTAGACAGTATCCGCAAGAAAACGGATTTCCTTAATGAGGTCACAGAGCAATTAGGTCTAACAGATACAACTACAATTCACACACGCATAGAAGATTTTTGCACGCAAAACCGTGAATCATTCGACATAGTTACCGCACGAGCAGTGGCGCATTTAAGCACGCTTGCCGAATATGGTTTGCCGTTGCTTAAAATTGGCGGACATATGTTTGCATTCAAAGGCAAAGCGGCCAACGAAGAGATCGAACAATCTAAAAAGGCAGTTGCATTGTTGGGTGGCGAAATTGTAAAAATACATGAGGCGAATTTAGACAAAGAAACAACAAGAAATCTGGTTGTCATCAAAAAAGTAGGTCCAACACCTAAAAAATATCCTCGTACAAAAAATCTGCCGAGGGTGAATCCGTTATGAAAATGCGTAACTACATAATAAAGATACACAAAAACAATTAGACTTTTCAAAAAAAGATGTTACATTAAAATATAATCTTTGGGGGATTACAAATGCAACAAGTTGCAGATGCTTTAAGGACCGCCTTTGATTGGTGTGCAAATAATCCAAACGTATTGTTTTGGGTCATTTTACCTAGTGTTTTAATCTTTCTATGGGGTTTGTATAAAGTTTTATTTATCACCAAGGTACGCAATATTGATGTACAGACGATAAAGGAACTTGACGAATATCAAAGATTAGCCGTTGAAGAAAATCATTCCAACGAAAAGAGATTAAAGACGTATATAGGAATATTGGACCGTGAAACAAATGTTTTAATAGTCATGTTTTATAAATATGTTTTAAGCCATTTAAATTTTGATAATGTCATTACAACATTCACATATTCGGAATATATAAATGTTGGAAGAAAAACAAAAAGGAAACGTTTCTATAAAGAAATTCTTGTTTTCAGTGTGATTGTTTTTTTTGCAATACTTTGGGGTGCATTAGTATCATTCAGTTGGGCGACAAACGGCTTTCACCAAATCACCCAAAACGGAAGTCTCGTGCCTGAGGCCATAAGTTCTATCACTGTTGTAGCGACCGTTGTTACGTTTTTTTTGGCAACAATTGTTCTTCTCATTTTATATAAACGTTCTGTCAAAAGATATAAGATAAGTTTATTAAACGGACTACAGGAAACCGCACCCGATTTCTTCAACGCCAATGACGAATATGAAGGTTTTGCATTATTGTTGATTGAAAATGTATTCTTATCGGAATCAACAACGGCAAAATTAAGGTCAATGATTATTAAAGAAGGCGGACAATTCCGTCAAGCGCTTTTGGACCAAGCACAAGACACGGCAACAAGCGAAGAGGACATGGACATAGAAAAGGAAGAAGAACCAGAACCAGAGGTAGTAGCAGAGGCACCGGTAATTGCCGAACCAGTAGAAGAAGTAGTAGTAGAACAACCGCAAGAAATAGAACCAGTTCAAGAAATTCAATATCAAGAATACGTGGAAGAACAAACATACATAGAACAACCAGAATTCATCCAAGAATATCATGAGCCGGTTTACGTAGAATACGTAGAACAACCACAATACGTAGAAGTTGTGGAGATGATACAACCGGAACCAATGTACGAATATATTCAACCACAATATGTACAACCCGACCCTGTTTACGTAGAATACATACAACCACAACAAATCGAACAACAGTATGTTGTAGAACCATTACCACCTACCATTGTAGAAGAAGCACCAATGATTGAGGTAGTAGAGACAATAATCATTGAAGAACCAAAGTTGATTCAAGAAGAACCATCTTCTAAGGAACTTAACGACATTTTCAAGAAGTTTGAAGATATCCCACATGAACCGGTTTATCCACTTCAACCAACTTATTCTCATGAACAAAATGATGATACTGCAGACGACTTTGTTAAATTCTTGGTCGAAAAGGCAAAAAAAGAAAATGCAAGACCACTTGCAGAAGATGAATTTAAACCAGTAGAAAAGAAAATAATAGAGGAACCAGTAGAGTACATAGTCGTCGACGAACCAAAAGAAAAAAAGGCAAAAAAGGTCTTCTTAAAGAAAAAGGAAAAGAAAGAGGGAATACAAGCATATTCCGAACAGGCCGTCAAAAAGGAAGAACAACCACCAGCACCAATAGAAAAAGAAGCAGCACCAGTGATTGTAGACAAACCGAAAAAACAAGAGCAGGAAGAAGTGGTAGAGTTTGTCCCAGTAGTGGAGGTCGCCCCAATACCAATAAAAGAAGAGAAAGTGGTGGTTGAGAAACCAAAAGTAGAAATAAAACAAAAACAAGCCAACCAAAACATAAAAGTAAGTAGTAAAGAAATCGAAAGCGGAGGTACGAAAAAAATCGAAGTAGAAATTGTAGTAGTACAACAAGATGCTAAACCCGCTAAGAAAGATTCAACGATTACCCCAAAGAAAGAACCGCAATCAAAGAATGAAAAGGCAAAAGAAAAACCACCAGCCCAAAAAGCACCACAAAAGAAAAAGGAAGCACCCGTGACAGAACAAAAACCAAAGAAATCAACACCAACACGACAAACACCAGCAAAGCCGAAACAAGCGAAAGAGCCGGTTGTTCTAGTCAAAGCAAAAGAACCAGAAAAAATCAAAAAAGTACAACAAGAGAAGAAGCCCAAAAAACTAGGACCAAAGGTTGTGGCAAGAACCACAGTCCAGGTCGATTAAAATCAAACTCCCGCTTTGGGAGTTTTTTATGGACTAAGAAAAACCGCCAGATTTTTCCATAAAGAATAATCCTTAATTCCCAAAAAATGTATAAGTGCGTTTGCCAAAACGCACCGCAAGGTGCATTTTTTATGACCTATTTGTTTGCATAACTTTATTAAAGTCGCTATAATTGAATTATGAAAAAATTAATTGAACAATATTGGGAAGATATGTTTACGGCGATAACTGCACAAGATGCAAACAAAATCGTAAACCACTTCGCACCAAATGCCATTTACAAATGTCGTATTTCTAACGGTATGATTGATGTGAAAATCGAGGAAATGGCAAACAGTTGCCTAGAATACAAAGAAATTTTGGACGGAAAATATGCAATTGACCGAATCGATGAATTGGCAGATGGATCATGGGTTTCGATAATAACCTCATCAGTAAACAAGAAACCATATTTCACCACATCATATTTCAAATTCAAAGATAAAAAAATCATCGAACTAATCGAATACTACGGTGATTTTGAATAAAGATACATTTGATTTTTTTGGTGCTCGGGATCGGACTTGAACCGATACGGGGTTGCCCCCGAGGGATTTTAAATCCCTTGTGTCTGCCGATTCCACCACCCGAGCGGAAATAATTTTACAGTCGGCACTGTATTGTTGGGTTGCCTCCAGAATGTTTTGAATTCCTGGAAAACGAATGATGTAGTATACATTAATTTCTAAGAAGTGTCTAGATAAAATTTTATTTAATAAAGTTTGTTTTTGCCTTAGGAGTATTGTTTAAAAAGTGTTAATATATTATGTACATGGAAAAAAAAGATGCTGAACTTCATATAGAAACCGCGTTTGCGATTCTTGGTGAATGTGATGAGTCAACCGCCCGTGCCGCGGCAAGAAGGGTGAAATCTTATCAAAAAAATCAAGAAATACGTGAACAAAAGTTATATACTCTTGGCGGCGAAATTTTTTCGGCAATTACACATGGTATCACGGCAGCCGTCGGTCTTGCAATTATGATAATGTCCATAATATTTGCCGTTGTTGGTGGACATGGCTTAATTGCGATTGTTGCTGTTACCGTTTTTGGCTTATGCGCCTTTGTTGGGTTTACTTTGTCTACTGTTTATCATTCTCTTGCGATTAATGCGGGAAAACGTGTAATGAGAATATTAGACCATTGTGCAATATTTTTTATCATTGCGGGAACGTATACTCCCTTCACCTTGATAGGGATTGGCGGATGGGTCGGTTGGACATTGTTTGGTGTAGTTTGGACAATGGCAATAATAGGAACGACGTTAACCGCGATAAATTTAAAGAAATACAAAACTTTCGCTTTCATCTCTTTTATTGTTATGGGTTGGATAGGTATGATTGCCGTTTATCCATTGATTAACAATATAGGTTTCGGTGCCAGTTTTTGGCTTTTAGTAGGTGGTGGGGTAGCATATACCTTAGGTGCGGTGATATTCAAAATGAAGGGCAAATATATGCATGGAGTATGGCATCTATTTACACTGGCCGGTTTGGTGTGTCAATTTCTAAGCATAATCTTTTTGCTTTGAATCGGATTTTAATAAAAAAATAAAAGAGAGCATATACTCTCTTTTATTTTTAATTATTGAACATGACCATTCCAATTGTATTTCTGCCACAATGAATTGTAACCGAAACACCTACATTGTGGTGCCAAATTTCTTTAAAGCCGGCTGCCTTTAAATCTTCTATGACTTGTGCTGGAATTTTTGGGTCAATGTCAGAATGGGCGAGAATAACAAAATCTTTGTTAACATTTGGGTTTTGTTCCAATTTATGTTTTGTAAATTCACGTACGGCATGTGCGAAATCACCCTTGAATTTTCTTGCGGGAACCAACATCCCAGAACCATCCATTTCGAGAGACGGACGAATCTTTAAAATATTCGCACCCAACAATTTCAATCCACTTGCACGACCCCCTTTATATAGGTATTTAAGGTCGTTAATAATGAAACTCACATCTACGTTTTTTATTGTGCTGCCTATGATTTCGTCATAGATTTCTTTGGCACTCATCCCTTTGTCACGCATTTCGCATGCCTTGATTGCCAATATTCCAATACCGAATGTTAACATCTTTGAATCTACAACATAAACGCCATTAAGCCCCTCTGCTGCACGTTTTGCGTTTGTGTGGCTGGCACTTAATCTGTCCGATATGTTGAAATGGATGATGCTCCCGCCATCTTTTGTTGCATCTTCAAATAATTCACGGTAATCGGTTTCTAAACATGCATTTGTTTTTGGTACAAGACCATCTATCTCAACCGCTTTGTAAATGTCTTCTGGCGTCAAATCGGCATCTGTCATAGCTTCGCTGCCAATAACGACACCTGTGTTAATTTTTCTGATATCATACTTTGTAAGCATCTCCAGGGTAAGGTCCGCCGTTGAATCGACAGAGATTATAATTTTACTCATCTTTTTAATCCTCCAAGATTATTCATAACCACCATATGAAAGGTGTCTGACTATATTCTACCTATATGTCTATTCGATGTCTAGCAAATAGTAGATATTTTTCATCCGTTTTTTTCATCTAATAGTATAAGTGGATAAAGTCGATGAAAAAAAGGTAGGAACATCTACCAAAGTTCTATATGGGCTGGGTGCATTTGGCTATGGTTCAATCGGGCAAACGCTTGGGTCATTTTTGATGTTCTTTGGTACCGGAATTTTGGGCATACCTGGCGCATTGATGGGAATTGCTATAGCACTTGGGACAGTATGGGATGCAACCACAGATCCATTCGTAGGATATT
>Ga0131853_10002375_pt1 | contig 33631 bp, 39 predicted proteins | sample TergutLab28metaG_FD_92764 | JGI IMG/M metagenome (GOLD analysis project Ga0131853, IMG submission 92764) | Labiotermes labralis P1 segment gut microbial communities from Petit-Saut dam, French Guiana - Lab288 P1 (version 2) (version 2) | ecosystem: Host-associated > Arthropoda: Insects >... | reverse complement strand
TTCTCGTAAGATATCTCGGGAAAAATGATTTGCTCGCGTATGCCCAAAGTGTAGTTGCCGCGACCATCAAATGCTTCGCCGCTAACACCTTGGAAGTCACGCACGCGTGGAAGAGCCACATTGATAACTCTGTCCAAGAAGCTGTACATTTTTTCTCCACGAAGTGTAGCTTTTACACCAATAGGCATACCTTGGCGCAGTTTGAAGTTAGCTACAGACTTTTTCGCCTTAGTTACTATAGGCTTTTGACCCGTTACGATTGTGATGTCACTAACAGCAGCATCTATAACCTTAGCATTTTCTTTTGCTTCGCCAAGACCCACGTTTACCACAACTTTATCTATTTTGGGTACAGCCATTTTATTTTTATAAGAAAATTTTTCCATCATCGCAGGAACGATTTCCTTTTCATAGAACTCTCTTGCTCGGTTCAAAATCAAACCTCCTAGCTTAAAAACAGTATTTTGTAACTGTTATAGTTTTGAGCAATTACTTTTTCTTCGTAATCACTGTTTCATCTATCACATCACCTGAAGGTTTGGCGATGCGCTTAATTGTTTTGACGGTTTTGTCCGCTTGCTTTGATATATCTACATCAAAGCCAACCCTTACAGCTTTGCCTTTATGGACATATGCTACATTAGAAATGTGCATGGGGGCCTCTGTTGTTATGATACCACCTTGCGGGTTTTGCTGATTGCGCTTTTTATGTCTTTTCATCATATTTGCGCCTTCAACAATAACCTTTTCGGTTTTTTGGTTCACAGAAAGCACCTTGCCTTCTTTGCCCTTGTCTTTACCTGCGGTGATAATCACCCTGTCGCCTCTTTTAATTTTGCTGGCCATGATATCCTCCTTTATCCTAGAGAACCTCGGGAGCAAGGGAAAGAATTTTCATATATTGCTTTTCTCTTAATTCCCTAGCCACCGGGCCAAAAATTCTGGTTCCTCTGGGGTTTTTATCATCCCTTATAATAACAGCGGCATTATCATCAAAGCGAACATATGAGCCATCTGCACGACCTACCATTTTAACAGTACGCACAACTACAGCTTTTACTACTTCACCTTTCTTTACAACGCCACCGGGTGTTGCATCTTTTACGGTTGCGATAATTACGTCGCCAACGCCTGCATATCTGCGTTTAGAGCCACCCAAAACACGGATGCATAATAGCTCCTTGGCACCAGAATTATCCGCCGCAACAAGTCTAGATTCTTGTTGAATCATGCTAATTCCTCCCAGTATTACTTCGCTTTTTCTAGGATTTCTACCAGTCTCCAGCGTTTTTCTTTGGAGAGAGGTCTAGTTTCCATAACTCTAACTCTATCGCCTATGCCGCATTCGTTTTGCTCGTCATGGGCTTTTAGTTTAACAGTACGTTTTACAATCTTGTTATATAGAGGATGGCGCACGCTCGCTTCTACAGCAACAACTATGGTTTTGTCCATTTTGTCACTTGTAACGCGGCCTATCCTAGTTTTTCTTAGATTTCTGCTTTCAGCCACTTTTTACCTCCTTACGAGACCAACCCGCGCTCTTTTTGTGTCATAACAGTTCTTATGCGGGCTATGTTTCGCCTAACCTCTTTTATTCTTGCGGTGTTATCCAGCTGATTTGTGGCGTTTTGCAATCTAAGGTTAAAAAGCTCCTTTTTTGCATCCACAAGCTCTGTATTAAGTTCCCCTTGGGATTTTGAGAGCAGCTCTTGATGATAACTTCTACTCTTCACTAAATACCACCATCTTCCTTTTTCGATTCATTTGACTTAGTATGATATGCCGCTTCGCGGGCATCCAGCTCTTTGTCAAGCTCTTCCCTAGACACTATTTTACACTTTATTGGTAGCTTATGCATAGCAAGACGAAGAGCTTCGCGTGCCGTAGCATCCGCTACACCATTAAGCTCAAACATCACGCGACCTGGTCTAACCACAGCCACCCAATAATCAGGAGCACCTTTACCGCTACCCATGCGTGTTTCAGCAGGTTTTGCTGTGATAGGCTTGTCTGGGAAAATTTTTATCCATACATTACCGCCACGCTTGATATATCTTGTCATAGCAATACGCGCAGCTTCTATTTGATTTGATGTTATCCAGCTCGGCTCCATAGCCACCAAGCCAAAATCACCGTAAATTATTCTGTTGCCACGCATAGCGCGACCTTTCATTCGGCCTCTAAACTGCTTACGCCTTTTAACTCTTTTTGGCATCAACATTATGCTCTGGCCTCCCCTCTTCTGTTGTCACGGCGTGGTCTGTCGTCACGACGTGGAGCAGGGCTAGGTATTCTTTCGCGTTTTGAAGAATCGCGATTAGGGATTATCTCACCCTTGTATATCCACACTTTTACGCCAAGCTTGCCATATGTGGTATCCGCTTCTGCAAAACCATAGTCAATGTCAGCGCGAAGTGTCTGCAAAGGTATTGTGCCTTCGTTGTAGCTCTCGCTACGAGCAATATCAGCACCACCCAAACGTCCAGAAACCTGTGTTTTGATACCTTTGGCGCCAAATTTCATTGTTCTGGTCATAGCTTGCTTCATAGCGCGGCGGAATGTAACGCGGTTTTCAAGCTGACGAGCAATATCTTCCGCTACAAGCTGGCTTGCAAGCTCTGGTCTTCTTATTTCTTCTACATTTATAACTGCTTTTACTTTTGGGTCAGCTACAAATTTTTGCACTTCTGTCGCTAGTTCTGCTATTGCTTGACCACTGCGACCAATAACAATACCTGGCTTTGCTGTATGCACAGTTACGCGCACTTGGCTTGTTGTGCGAGAAATGGTGATGCGTGCCACCCCTGCTAAAAACAGTTTCTTTTTAATAAACTTGCGAATGCGGTTGTCTTCCACCAAAAGGTCACCAAAACCTTTATCGGCATACCACACGCTATCCCATTCCTTGTTTATTCCTACCCTAAGTCCATGGGGATTTACCTTCTGTCCCAAATTTTCACCACCTTTTCATTATTTCGCTGTCTTTTCACCCAAATATATGGATACATGGCTAAATTTTAATTCAATGCGGTTTGCGCGACCTTTAGCGCGTGGGTTAAGTCTCCATCTGCTGTAATGGCTGCTACCTTTGTTTGCCTGCACTTCTTGCACATACAGGTTATCCGTATCCATTCCCAAATTATGCTCTGCATTTGCTACAGCACTGTTAAGCACTTTTAGCGCAACCTCTGCCGCATAACGAGGAGAATACATTAATATAGCGCGCGCTTCGTTTATGCCTTTGCCTTTAATGGTTTCTAACACAATACGCGCTTTGGTGTCGCTTAGACGCACGTATTTCGCATGTGCGTGTGGACGCATTTCTTTATTTTCTTTATTTCTTTCTTTCTTAATTTGACTTCTGTGTCCTTTTGCCACCACCATACCTCCTTTCTAACAATTAGTAACTAGCGTACGCGTGAGCGGCGGTCATCTTTGCCGTGACCACGGTATGTGCGTGTCAAGGCAAATTCTCCCAATTTATGTCCTACCATATCTTCGCTGATATACACAGGCACGTGCTTGCGTCCGTCATGAACAGCAATGGTGTGACCTATCATTTCTGGGAAAATAGTAGAGCGTCTGCTCCATGTTTTTATCACATTCTTTGTATTTGATGCATTTTGCGTTTCTACCTTTTTTAGTAGGTGGTCATCACAAAATGGTCCTTTTTTAAGTGATCTTGCCATCTTCTTCCTCCTTTCCAACAAATATATCGTTTTGCCATAATCCTTCTAATACATTACCATCTTCACAGGTCATCTTGCCTTGCCCATGGCGTTTGTTGTTGACAACTTCGCCTTCATATACACCCCTGCCGATGAGTACAAGTTTCCCCATGCCATGAGGATAGATATTTGCAAAGTCACCTTCGTAGCTGTTCCCGCAAGGCCATAGCATTTTGCCTTTGCCGTGAGGCATGTTGTTTGCAAAGTCTCCTTCATAAATCGCCAACCCATGAACATCCTGCTTGCCTTTGCCATGCATCATGCCATTCAGCATTTCGCCTTCATAGGTATAGGCATCTCCATAAGCATTTACGCCTTCTTTTGTAGAAATAGCCATTTAATCCACCTTACTTTTTCGTAACAGCTACATATATGTCGCATCCAACATTATCATTTTTGCAGTTTTCGCATTCGATTCCGCCTACGCATGTACAATCCAAATCGTAAAGTTCAAATTCTATGCCGCCTTTAGCGAAAAAATGGGATTCGGCAGACTGTAGCCATTCATATGCTTCCTTCCAAGTGAGAGGAATGTCATTTATAGACTTAGCTGGAAACACAGCATATTCGCTCTTCGGAAGGTCACATACATGAAATTCGTTAGACACATCAGCATCATTTTTTACTTCAACGCCAACCACATAAGAAAATTCATCGCCAACACTATCAAAGCACAAGCCATACTCTTTATGGTCTTTCAGCCAATCCTGCTGATGCAGTTTGCTATGGCGACCATCTGCAAATAGTTCTTGCCAAAAAGCAGGTATGGTATTGTTGCTCATGGATGTTTTATGCAGATATCCTGCAATCTTCATTGGTCCAAAGTTCACGAATTTTGGATTCATGGCAACCTCCACTATTTTTTGCGTTTGCTGACAATGTATTTGCTGCTTGCTTTGTTTTTCTTACGTGTCTTGTAGCCGAGTGCTGGCTTGCCCCAAGGCGTAGATGGTGCAGAGCGACCGATAGGAGCTCTACCTTCACCGCCACCATGTGGATGGTCGTTCGGGTTCATAACGGAGCCGCGAACCGTAGGACGTATGCCCATATGGCGCTTTCTGCCCGCTTTACCGATTTTTACTAGCTCGTGGTCGCTATTGCCAACAGAGCCTAGTGTAGCACGGCAAAGTACAGGTATCATGCGGGTTTCGCCAGATGGAAGGCGCACTGTAGCCATTTTGCCCTCGCGAGCCATAAGTTGAGCAGAATTGCCAGCAGAGCGTACCATCTGCGCACCTTTGCCAGGTCTCATTTCAATATTATGAATCTCACTGCCAAGCGGTATATGTGTCATTGGCAGGCAGTTTCCTACATGAATTTCCGCATTTGGACCATTCATAAGCTTGTCGCCTACTTTAAGACCACTTGGAGCTATGATGTAGCGTTTTTCGCCATCAGCATATGCTAAAAGGGCGATGTTCGCGCTACGATTTGGGTCATATTCAATGGTCTTAACTGTTGCTGGTATATCATCTTTGAATCTTTTGAAGTCAATGATGCGATATTTTTTCTTGTGTCCACCACCACGGTGACGAACTGTAATTTTACCCTGATTATTCCTTCCGCTGTGCTTTTTCAAATGCACAACCAGACTTTTCTCAGGCTTGTTCGTCGTTATTTCAGAAAAATCCAAGCCTGTCATATGTCTACGGGAAGGAGTTGTGGGTCTATATCTTTTTATAGCCAACGTTTATTCACTCCTTTGCGGGCATTGTTGCCCATACATGGTCTTTATAATTACATTCCTTGGAAGATTTCAATATCTTTGCTCTCTGGTGTCAATGTTATAATAGCCTTTTTGCGAGCAGATGTTCTTCCGTATTTGTAGCTTCTGGTGCGCTTTTTTCTGCCGATAAGGTTCATTGTGTTTACCTTTTCAACCACAGTACCTTCAAACATTTTTTGTACAGCTTCTTTTATCTGTACCTTATTTGCTTGAGGATGCACATAGAAAGCATACTTTTTGTCAGCCATTTCATTCATAGACTTCTCTGTGATAACAGGCTTTAGGATGATGTCATAGTATTTCAAATCAGCCATTAGATGTACACCTCCTGTATTTTATCTACTGCATCTTTTGTAACCACCAGATAGTCATATCTCAAGATATCATATACATTAATGGTGTTTACGCCACAGGTCTTAACGCCTGGGATATTGCGGGCAGAAAGCACCTCATTGTTGCTTTCATCGCCTAGCACAAGCAATGCCTTATCTACCTTTATATTGCCAAGAACTTTAATCATTTCTTTGGTTTTTACTTCTGGCAGCTTTAGCTCTTCTAGCACAAGCATTTTGCCATCCATTACTTTATTAGAAAGAACAGATTTCAGTGCCAGACGCTTTACTTTTTTGTTGAGCTTAAAAGAATAATCACGTGGTTTTGGTGCAAATATAACACCGCCGCCTGTCCACTGTGGAGCTCTTATCGTACCTTGACGCGAGCGACCAGTGCCTTTTTGCGGCCTTGGTTTTGCGCCGCCGCCGCGTACTTCTGCGCGTGTCTTTGCAGATTGTGTACCTTGACGTTGGTTAGCCAAATACTGCACCACAGCTTGATGTACCACATCTGGATTTGGCTCTATGCCGAAAATTTCGTCATTTAGCTCAATTTTACCAACTACAGAGCCGTCCATTTTATATAAATCAACATTTGCCATAATTGTGCGTTTCTCCTTTCATAGAATTTCGGTATTACACATCGAATTTCACAGTATTTTTTATAGATACAAGCGTTCCGCGCGGTCCAGGTACAGCACCTTTTACTAAGATGAGGTTTTTGTCCGCATCAGCACGCACAATTGTAAGATTTTGTACGGTTATCTGTTTGTTGCCCATATGACCAGGCATCCTCTTGCCTTTCATAACACGACCAGGAGATGTACCCGCACCCAGAGAGCCAAGCCCTCTGTGGTATTTAGAACCATGGGACATAGGACCCCTACCTTGACCATGACGCTTGATAGCACCTTGAAAACCTTTACCTTTAGAGACACCAGTAACATCTACTTTGTCGCCAGCTTCAAAGATATCTGCCTTGATTTCAGAGCCAACCTCGAAAGCATTAGCATCTTTCATTCTGTATTCGCGAAGGTATTTCTTTGGCGTAACTTTAATTTTGTCAAAATGACCTTTTTTTGGTCTGTTGACATAATAGTTGCCGCGCACGTTTTGACGGGCATCTAAGAAACCAACCTGTATCGCGCTATAGCCGTCGTTTTCCATGGTTTTCTTTTGAATAACCACACATGGCCCTGCATGTAGTACCGTAACTGGTATTAGCTCACCATTTTCGGAAAACACTTGTGTCATGCCAATTTTCTTTGCTAGTATTGCTTTTTTTAGTTGTTGTTTCAAATTCTTTCCTCCTTCAGCGGACTGAGCTTTATGCTCATTCATGAATTATTTTTGTATTGCATTTTTACTTACATAATTTTCAAAGTAATTCCAACGCCTTCTGGTAAGTCCAAGCGTGATAACGCATCAACTGTCTTTGGTGTTGGCGACAAAATATCAATAAGACGTTTGTGTGTTCTTTGTTCAAACTGCTCACGACTGTCTTTGTATTTGTGTACCGCACGTAGAATGGTGATAACCTCACGCCTTGTTGGCATCGGTATCGGTCCTCTTACTTCCGCGCCTGTTTTCTTTGCCGTGTCGATTATTTGTGCAACACTTTGGTCAATAATCTTGTGGTCATACGCCTTTAGGCAAATTCTAATTTTGTTGCTTTTTGTGCCAGTCTTTTCGGCCATTAAAAAAGTCCCTCCTTTTTTTATTTCTTACTAGAGCGACTGCATGTGCTAAATCTCTTGGATTTGTGCTAACACTCTGCCGGGTGTTTCATAACCAACCAGACAAAATATCTCTTATGCAGTGACTATCGCTAAGGTTCAAGACCTTGACATCGCTCCCCGAGAAAACCTATTGCGCTAATTACGCAGTAGCAACCTCTCGTATCTACACTATGATAATGCCTAGAAATCAACATTTCTGACCATTATCATCGTCACAAGAATCTATTATAAACGAAAATATCACATTTGTCAAGGCTTTTTTCATTAATTTTCTATATTTTCTTATTATGTTTATGCGTGTTTATACCGATAATAAGATAAAGGTATTTTGGTGAATTTTGGAGGTATTTTATTTATGAATATTTTAAACCATCTGGGCGCAAATACATCGTCTTTCTGGCACGATGCTAAAAAGCAATCTGCTAAGTTTGAACGGGGTGCAGAGTTGCATTCGCCCGAAAAAGACGACGAAAAAGACTGTTTAACCAAGGCTCTTTTGGTCGCCGTTGAGGAATACAAAGATAAAATTTTGCGAGGATTGGGCGGACTTTCTGAAGATGAAATCGAAGAAAAAGTCGCGGAATTTGAAGCCATACACCATCCGAAAAATGAAACGCCAGAAAATATGTTAGAATTTGCTAAAAAGGTTCAATCTTTTAGGCAGTCCTTGGCGCGTTTAGCAGAGCTTACACATAGTGAAATGTTATTAAAGCCCGCGGCTGCGGCCGAAGAGGAAAACAATAGCGTTGCAAGCTTTGTGCGCTCGCAGATTCTATCAAATGCCCCGAGGCAAATTATTTAGAACTTGTCTAAAATCTATCCTCGCACAATTGCTGCAACACTTTTCATTATAGATTAGTGCAAAGAGCGCACCATTTATAATAAAAAGTGACACTTAAAAATCAGTTCATATTAGATTTTGAACAGGCTCTTGGATAAAGACTCCACGGACAGCATTAAATAATTATTATTAGAAACACATTGTCCAAAAGCAAACTCTATAGGATATGTAAAAATCGGTCCATCTGATACAAATGTATGGTATTCGCCATTTTCACCACAGATATCTGCGCCGCTATTAGCAATGCATGTTGCGAGCGATGCTGTCAGTTGCTGACCCAAAAAATCTTGTGAAAGATATTTGGTATCTATAGTGGTGATATTTGCGACGAATCCGCTATCTATAACTTCTTTTACTACATCTTTGCGACTTTCTCCCCATAACGGAAAAGCCGCGGAAATTCCCACCTTATCACATCTTTCTGTACACCAAGCTCTATGCCCCTCAATATCTATGTCGCCAAAAACGCAGGCTTGCGCCCCCTGCTCTTTTGCTTTTAGCAGGGCGGCTTCAAAGTCTTTTGCATAATTTTCATCCTTGGTTTTTATCAGCCAAAGCGGTATGCCAAGCGCATCTGATACGTCTTTTAACACAGCCTCAGGCAGTCCATGAAAATGTGACCTCTCTGCGCTATCATTATAAGTAGTGATGAGCGCAATAGGTTCATGACCTTGCTTTATCATTCTATACAGCGCAAGCGCGCTTTCTTTACCTCCGCTATATGATGTAACAAATTTCATGCTCTACACCTTCCTTTTTCTTTTGCTGAAGAAAACATATGCAAAAAATGGTGCGCCTATCAATGCTGTTACAGCACCTACAGGCAGCTCTACTGGTGCAGTTACTGTTCTGGCTGCTAAATCTGCAATCACCATAAACGCACCGCCAAAGATAGCTGACATGGGTATCACAACTTTATGTGCTGACCCAAAAATCTTGCGCACCACATGCGGCGCAACCAAATCCACAAAGCCAATAATGCCTACAAAAGCAATTGTACCACCCGTTAATGCCGCCGCAATGATGAGCAGCATCATTTTTACGTTGCCAGCATTTACCCCTATGGCCCGCGCTTGCTCCTCACCAAAAGTCATCACATCTAGCTCGCGTTTGCGCAAAAATATAGCTATGATGCCTATAAGAGCCACGGGCGCAAGGATAAATATTGTATTCCAACCGCGACCAGCAAAACTACCCATCTGCCAAAGTATCATTCTTTGTGTGCCTTCGCGAAATAGCCCAAACATAAGCGTTGTGATTGCATTGACAAATAAAGCAAGCACCATCCCTACTAATATAATTGTATGGTTTTCTAGGCGAGCATCCATCTGGCGCGATATGCCCATAACCAGCAAAATGGTGGCTAAGCCAAATGCAAAGCCTAAAATGGGTAATGTGAGCATCGATAAGACAGGTAGAGAAACACCCAGAAAAATTACAAGCGATGCACCCAAGGATGCACCAGATGATACGCCAAGGGTGTATGATGATGCTAACGGATTGCGTAATACAGACTGCATTACCGCGCCGCTTACAGCCAAAGCAGCACCTGCCACGTACGCCAGCAAGGCTCGTGGCAGGCGTATACTCCACACAATGGATGCATGAGAACTTGAAATATTCTCTGGCAACTCTGCACCAAATAAATTATGCGCAATTATTCTTAATATACTTGCGGGCGGTATGTTGACAGAGCCTATTGCAATGCCTAGCACCACAGTAACCAAACTTATACATACCGCCACAATTATTTTTACCTTCATCTAAAATCCTCTGGATATATCGCCCGCGCTATTTCCCACATTGCATTCACTATATTATGACTTGGGCGGCTGCTAGCATCTGTACTAATTAAAAATACATCGCCGTTTTGTACGGCTGTTATTATATCCCAGCCTGGTCTGGCTAGAATTTCGCCTATTGGGTCATCAATAAAGTTTGTGGATGTCAGTATGACATCGGGGTTATGTACCAAAAACATCTCATCAGTTACGCTTAGCCAGCTATTTTGGTCTGCAAAGATATTCTTTGCACCAACAAGCTCTAACATTTCATTTTGGAATGTATTTCCTCCCATAGAAAACATCCAAGGTGCAGGCGATATTTCAAAATAAACCGTGCGGCGATTGGTTATTGTTTCTGCTATCTGCACTACTGCATCTATTTCCGCTTGCATATTTGCCACTATTGCTTCGCCCGCTTCTTGAACCCCCATTACGGATGCGATGAAGCGTATATCTTCCATTATTTCAGCAATGCTGATACCTGTAGGGATATATAGCACCGCGATACCTGCATCAGAAACTGCTTGCAAGGGATGATTATTGCCATCAACTCTCGTTAGTCCCGCCACAAAAACTATATCTGGGTTTGCGTTAATAACAAACTCCGCATCTAATGCCATCATATCTAGGACCGCTATCTCTGGCGCAATGCCGTCAGAAAACATATCTGTGTAGATGATATTGTCGCCAAAGCCCAATTCTATCAAAATTTCTGTGTTTGAAGGCCCTATTGATATGATTGTAGATATCTCGCTTGGTAGCTCAATCGGATAACCTTCTCTGTCATATGATGCAGTTGCTGTAACTGTTGTTCCGTTGCCTGTACCATCTATACAAGCCGTAAATATCAAAGCCACACTCAATAATCCGATAATTGCTATTAATTTCTTATTCTTCATTTGTGTTTTCTCCTTTTAATGTAATAGGTATGCCGCAGTATAGCCGCACAACCTCATTGGAATGCTTTGCTAATATAGCCATGAATCTACCAACCTCTTCGCGCCATCCGCGTAAGATGGGGTCTGTAGGCACAATTCCGCAAGATATATCATTACAAATCACTATGTTATTGATGTTATCTGCCAAAAATTGTTCTGTGGCTTGCGTTATATCTGCATTTTCTCGTACAAGCTCCAGTAGCCATTTATCTACATATTTAACAATCTTTATATCTTGCATATGCCCAAAGCGGCTTTGCGCGTACTCTAGCTTGCCTTGATATGCTCCTCCGATAATCAAAATCATATTAACACCCCCTGCAATAATGCTAATGCTATGAGACCACATAGCTCGCCTATAACTAACGAATAGCCTAGCAAATCGCCTGACACGCCATCGAAGGCTTTGTATACAACGCGCATTGCGGCGGCATAGCCTACGATTACCGATAAAGACACAGTTAGACCCACAATTCCAAAACAAACTGCCGCGAGAGCTGTAACACAAATTGCGACAATCACCACGAAGATTCCATGTAGCAAGCCTGACTTTTGCCCTAGCATAGCGGCGTAATTGCTACCTTCCATATGCCGCAATGCTAATACAGCCAGCGCAGAGCAAGCTCTGGACAGCGTACATATTACAGCTATCATGGCAAAATATCTCCCGCTTTCCACAATGGTATACATTGCGGCAAACTGTAGCAAAAATAATATTGCCAGCATCACAACCGCAAAAGCACCCACTAGAGGGTCTTTTAATATGTGCAATCTCTCTTGCATATCTCGGCGCGACAACAGCGCATCAGATGTGTCCATATAGCCGTCAAGATGTATAAAGCCAGCGAGGAAAAATGGTGTAACCGTCAAAATTGCCGACATTATCATAGTTGGTGCATTTAGCAACAGGAGTAGCTCGGATGCACCCCACCATATTGAACCTATCAGCAACCCTATCAAAGGTAAGGTGGCCACCATTATGGGGGTTAGCTTCTCATCCCAGATGTGAAATGGTAGAGGGATGGCTGTAAACATACCCAAGCCCATATAAAACCCTTTAATATATCGCATTTTGCACCTCGCGAAAAATATCGCGCCCTTTATGGACAATTATCTGAGTATAGGTCGCCTCTAGTACCACATTGCATTTTGTCGCTACAAACCTATCCAGAGTCGCAAGCGATTTGCGATATGCTTTCGTTAGCGGGTCATATAACGCGGCATCGTTATAGATGTAGTCGGACACCACCACAATTTTTGGGATTTCATCAAGAATCTTTGATAGACCCTTTATAGCGCGTTTTTCTGCATCAGAATCATAGCTACCATCCTTAGAGAACATTTCATTTGCTAGTAGAGCTGTCAGGCTATCCAGCAGAAAAGCCCCATTTGCATTACATTGCGTTAAGATGTTCTCTATATCTCGGTATTGCTCTATGGTTAAAAAGCCCATGCCTTCACGTGATTTTTGATGTCTTTTTACGCGCTCTTCATCTTCTTTGTCTCCCGCATCCATGGTGGCTATGTAGTATAGCGGTCCAGAACCAGACAGAAACTTTGCTGCGCGCTCTGCATATGTAGATTTCCCATTTTTACAGCCGCCCGATATGAAAATCTGCATCTTTTATCTCCTCTAGGTATTCCTCGCCTATATTGCCTTCAAGAGTTCCCATATCTCGCATAATGGCACATGAAGCGTCCATCACAGCAAACATAAGAGGACAACCACTCCCCTCGCCTAGTCGCATATTTAGATGTAGGCATGGCTTAAGCCCGAGTGTATCAGCTGCATATCTATAACCTTGCTCGAGGGATGCATGGGATGCAAACATATATTCTTTGGCAAGCGGGACAAGCCGCATTGCTACAAGAGCGGCTACAATAGATATAAAGCCATCTATCACAACAGGCACACGCATATATGCCGCGCCTATGTAAACGCCTGCCATAGCCGCAATATCAAATCCGCCAACCTTTGTTAGCACATCTAGCGGGTCTTCTGAGTTTGGCTTGTTGTTCATCAAAGCTGTTTTTATCACATCAATCTTTTGTGCGTATGCTTCATCGCTCAGTCCTGCACCTTTGCCCGCCGCTTGTTCTGGCGCAATTTCTGTTAGGGCGCACAGCACCGCCGCCGCTGTGGTCGTGTTACCTATGCCCATTTCGCCTACCCCAATAAGATTGTTACCTTTTTTCGCCGCCTCTATCGCAATCTCTATGCCAACCATTACTGCTTTTTCTGCTTCATCACGTGTCATAGCCGATTGTTTAGCAATATTATACGTGCCGTTTCTAATTTTTTTCTTCATTACAGATGGGTGGTCGATATCGCCATTAACACCCACATCTACAATGATGATGTCAGTCCCGAATTGTTTTGTGAGCGCGTTTATGCCCGTTATTCCCTTTGTAAAGTTTATGGTTTGCGCATATGTAAACTCTTGCGGCGCAGCGGATACACCTTCTTCTATCACACCATTATCTGCCGCCATTATTATCACACAGCGTTTTGTGGTGTCATAATGCATCTTGCCGCTAATGCCAGCAAGCCGTGCCGCGATATCTTCTAGTACACCAAGGCTACCTAGCGGCTTTAATAGGCTGTCTAGCCTATTTCTGGCAGATTTCATGGCTACATCGTCCAATGGCTTTATTCCCGCAACATAATCCCGCAACATGCATATCCCTCCAATTAAAAAACCCCAATTCTTCACACGCACAAAGAATCGGGATAATATATCGCTGAAAAACGCAACAGACCATACCGCCCCATTCTCTGTGAGACCGTTATAGTAGCGACATATGCCGCCTTTGGAAATATGGCTAGTTTTCCGACTTAGGCTATTATCATAACCAATACGGTAGCAGGACTGCTCAGGATTCTCACCTGATTACCTAAATCCATATTTCATTTATTTAGTTATGTGACTGTCACAAAAGTATTTTAACATGTGAAAAATATGTTGTCAAGATAATCTTACGGGGCAAATTCAAAAATTTTCTTGACAATCACTTTAGACGGCTGTATAATATTTATAGACGGTCGTCTAAAATGATTTGAGGAGGTCAATGTGAATAAGATGAGAAAGCTACCAGACGCGGAGTTTGACATCATGAAGGTGGTGTGGTCAAACACACCACCCATAACAGCAAACATTATCATGCAACAACATGGTAACAATGAGGGTTGGAGGGTTCAGACGGCAATCACACTCTTGCTGAGACTCGTTGAGCGAGGTTTTTTGCATACTGAAAAAAATGGCAAGGAGCGCAAGTATTTCCCCATTGTAAATAAAGAGGACTATCTGAAATTCGAAACAGGCAATTTCATTAGGCAATTTCACGATAATTCATTGCTAAACCTCGTTTCATCAGTATATGCAGACGAAATATTGTCTGACGAAGATATAAATGAATTGCTAGAATGGGTCAGAGAGCGGAGGGGCTAGTATGCAAAACTTTATGATTAATTTGCTAATCTGTTCTATCGCTATGTCAGCAATCGCTCTGTTATATATGATAACTACGCCACTCCTGACAAAAAGGTATTCCGAAAAGGGGTGTTATTACGCTTGGTTAATTATTGTTGTCGGTTTGATTGTTCCTTTTAGACCACAATGGGGCAGCACAATTATTAGCGTAGAATTACCATCATATACAGAGAACTATGTAGCAAATTGGGGAAATGGGGCATTTCCCTTTATCAATCCAACTATATCTCTGCCTGTCGATGAGACAGTCTTTACAGGTGTACACTCGGGTATTTCATGGGCTTGGTGGCAGATTAGTTTTGCCATATGGATAACAGGGGTGGTGCTATTTGTTGCCTATCAAAGCTTGAGGCATTATCATTTTACAAAGATGATAAAGAGGTGGAGCGAGAGCGTTACAGATGAGCAAGCATTGTCGGCTCTTGAAAGCATAGGGTCAGAAATGGGCATAAAAAGACATATCCCAATTTACCAATGTGCCTGTGTGGGTAGCCCTATGCTGATTGGTATCATAAGCCCACGAATACTCTTGCCGTCAACAAACTTGACAAAGGACGAGCTTCATTTTATGCTCAAACATGAACTTGTTCACTACAAGCGCAAAGACTTGCTGTGTAAAGTCTTGGTATTAATCACAACAGCGATACATTGGTTTAATCCTATTGTGTATCTTTGCGTGAGAGCAATTAATGTATTATGCGAAACTTCTTGCGATGCTGAAGTTATCAGCAGTGCAGATGAGAAAACACGCAAAGTTTATAGCGAAGCGATAATTGGGGCTGCCAAATATCAGTCAAGACTCAAAATAGCTTTATCAACTAACTTTTATGGAGGTAAAAAAGGCATGAAAAATAGAATTTTGTCCATTATGGATACAAGCAAAAAGAAGGTAGGAGCAATTGTATTAAGCGTTGCTTTTATTTTTACAGTCGGAACTGGATTTATAATTTCCGCAAATACAATTAATGTAAATAATCACGAACCAATGGAAGGCATTACTGCTACAGCTGAAGGAAATGTCATCATTGACGAAAATGAGCCTGCCTTACAAGGTCGTCGTTCATCTGTATTAATTATTACCGAATACGAGGAATGGGGCTTGACAATTGAGGGGCTTTACAGCAATCCCGATAGTAGCTTTACAGCAACGGCAACTCAAAATGTCTTTTTTCAAGGGCGGTTGATAAGAGGGTTTAGCGATTTTGGTCATGGTGTAAGTATGTCTATTTCCTCTTTTAATGAGGGTGAAGATATATGGATTCGTGTAATACGTTATGACAATGGAGACATAGAAAGATTAGAGGTTGATACAACCCAGCAAGTATCCACGACAAATCCAGAAAGTATCGGGGTCTTTACTCGTGAGCAACTTGCCGAAATAGCAAGCGGGCATATAGGTGTATCCCCAGCACCTGTTGCAATGACTTGGGAAGAAAATTGGAATAACAGACTTGCAAGAGTTTTTTGGTATTCTGATGATATTAATGATAATCTCTATCATGTAATCCATGTTGACTTGGAAACGGGTGAAATTTTGAATGTGGCTCATAATCTTGTAGGACAATAATACAACGAACATCTCGCACAGCAACAACGCATTTTCTATCGCTGAATTTTGAAGGAATAATTTCCGAGCTTCGAGCTAATGTACAGATGTTGATTGACAATGGCGGCTTTTCTTCAAGAGAGGGGTTCGACAGGTGCATCGCTAATATGGAGAAACAGTTTGCAGTATAGAGATTGCTTGGGGTTAGCGTTTTAATTCCAACAATACCTATGCCCCTGTATAGTTTCGAATATAACTACAAATGCCAGTAGAAGTTTGAACTTCAACAATATTGTCGTCGGGGCTTCAATTTTAATGGTGTCAATTTCAGCGAGACTATGGAGCAAGCAACAGAGATGGATACATACAAAGAGGAGGTCTGAAGTGACCTCCTCTTTGTATGTATCCATCTGCATCTGCAAAAAAATTATTTTTTATCCCCATCCGAAATCATATTGATTTTGATTCCAGCTAGACCATTTCGCATTTCTGTGTCGGCTATTTTATTCTGTATGCCAAGATAGTCCATTACACCTATATTACCATTATTAAGGGCGTTAGCTATAGCCTGTGGCACTTGAGATTCTGCCTCCACAACCTTAGCGCGCATTTCTTCCACTCTTGCACGCATTTCTTGCTCTGCGGCATGAGCGGACGCACGGCGTTCTTCTGCTTTAGCTTGCGCTATTTGCTTGTCAGCTTCGGCCTGGTCAATTTGTAGTTCTGCGCCTATGTTTCTGCCTACGTCTATGTCGGCTATATCGATGGAAAGGATTTCGTATGCCGTACCAGAATCCAATCCCTTATTAAGTACGGTTTGAGAGATTCTATCTGGATTTTCGAGAACCTCTGAATGGTTTTTCGCAGAACCTATTGTGGTAACGATGCCCTCACCTACGCGAGCTATAATGGTATCTTCGCCAGCACCACCAACAAGGCGGGCAATATTAGCACGTACCGTAACTTTTGCCATAGCCTTAATCTCAATACCATTGCAAGCCATAGCAGATATCATTGGCGTTTCGATAATTTTTGGCATAACGCTCATGCGTACAGCTTCAAAAACATCGCGACCAGCAAGGTCAATGGCGGCGGCACGCTCAAAGGAAAGTTCCATATTTGCTCTATGAGCCGCTATGAGGGCATCTACTACATTATCTACACGTCCACCAGAAAGCAGATGGCTTTCTAGCTGATTTTGACTTACTGCGAGCCCAGCTTTTGTGCCTTTGATAAGCGGATTAATGACACGTGCAGGCTTAACGCGGCGTAGGCGCATACCTACAAGCGAGAAGATACTAACTTTTACGCCAGCAGAAACCGCCGAAATCCACAGTCCAACAGGGATAAAATTAAAGAATAGCGTGAGGAGAAGGATAACCGCAAGAGCAATAAGGGCAATCGCAATCAAAAAGCCATCTCCAAAAGGTAAGTTCATGGTTAAAGCTGTCATTAGCTTTCCTCCCTAAAATATATTATTTTTCTTCTTGTGCCAATTCCTCTAGTTCCTTTTGAAACTCCTCATAAGAAGGAAGTTTTAAACCCTCTACATTCGCCGCCTTAACAACGACATTATATGCTTCTTTTACGCTTTTTGCCTTCCCAATATGGTCAGCAAGCAACGAAAGGATTACTTTGGTTTCGTATGCCATAAGGTCACCTCCTTAATTCTCAATAAGAGCCACCATTAATTTATTGCCATTTAGATTCACAACCTTAACGCGCTTGCCTTCTGGTATGTACTTGGATTCTGAGCATACCTCAACCCCAGCACCATTAAAGTCGACCGTGCCTTGTGGGCGCAGGGCAGTTTTTGTTACGCCTTCTTTGCCAACAAAATACTCCAAGCCAGATAAATCAACTTTGTCTTCTGCTAGTGTTTCTGTAAGAATTAGTTTGCCGTCAAGCTGTCTGCTTCTTAGGAAGCGGAAGAAAAGGATGCATCCAGGTACAGTTACAATAATCTTGCCAATAACAATGTACACACCAAGGTCTCCAGACATTGCTGTCATCATCAAGGCAACAGCTATGACAACAAGGGCAACAATGCCCAAAATGCCAAAGCCCTCGATATAGATGTCTACCACCAGCAAGAACAGACCGATTACCATCAACACAATACCCCATATCAACAACATAATATCACCCCTTCATATAATAATTAAATTGCTATATATCATTACATTATTTACGATTTTTTGTGTGCATCACAATGCCCTTTTTTGCAGACTCATTATTAGCTACGCTTGGTCTTTCGCTAATAATGCCGTCAATTTGCCGATTAATTTCCATAACACAAGAATCACAAAACTGCCCAGATGTGATGTCTATGCCACATTGTTTGCATTTTAAATCGCCAGTGGTTTCTGCAAGCTCCAATCGACCTTCGCGCAGCCATGCCAAAATCTTCTTTGTAGAAGCACCCGTTTCGTTAGAAATTTCTTGTATTGTGGCACTAGGTGTACTATCCAAATAGTCTTTCACTATTTTAAACAGCTCCTCATCTTTCTTTTTGCAGTCTTCGCAAATAGGTTCTTTGAATTTAGGAAACAATTTTCTACACCTTACACAATTTGCCATTTCCATAAAAATTTCCCCTTTCATCTAATAGCAAAAACTCCCCATATAATTATACGACAAATCCTACTTTTTTCTTCACTTTTTTTAAAATTTTCTCACCAATATATGCAGCTTTTTCTGCATTTTTTTTCATTATCCCATCTAGGTAGTCTTTATTGGCCGAAATATCAGCAAAACTGGTTTGTATTGGTTGCATAACATTTTCTACCACAGCCTCGCCTACTTCGGTTTTTAGCTGACCGTAATTTTTTCCATCAAAATGCGCTATTGCACTGTCAAGCGAGATTCCGCAAGAGTTTGCATAAATTTCTAAAAGATTGCTTATGCCTGGCTTTTTTTCTTTATCATAACGAATTTCTGTATCGGAATCTGTCACGGCTCGCTTAAATTTACGCATAACCACTTCTGGCGAATCCATCAGGTTTATTTGACTATTATCATCATCAGATTTCGACATTTTTTGCTCTGGATGTGTTAGACTCATTATTTTTGCACCGCTCTTGGCTATATATGCCTCAGGCACTGTAAAAACATCGCCATATATATTGTTGAAGCGAATAGCAACATCCCGCGCTAACTCCAGATGCTGACGTTGGTCTTCACCAACAGGAACAAGATGCGTGCCAAATAACAAGATATCCGCCGCCATCAAAACAGGATATGTAAACAAGCCCGAATTAATATTTGCTTCATTTTTTGCTGATTTGTCTTTAAATTGTGTCATACGCCCAAGCTCGCCCATATAGGTAAAGCAATTCAAAATCCATGCAAGCTCCGCGTGACCGCTATAATGAGATTGCATATAGACAATATTTTTTTCTGGGTCTAGTCCACAAGCAATGTATAGTGCCAAAAGATTACGGGATGCTTTGCGCAAATCAGCTGGCACTTGCCGCACCGTTATAGCGTGCAAATCCACTACACAATATAAGCAGTTGTATTCTTCTTGCAGGTTGCTCCAGTTTTTAAAGGCACCCAGATAGTTGCCCAACTGGGGGTATCCCGTGGGCTGCGCACCAGAAAATATGATTTTTTTATCCATAACAACTGCCTCCTTCATATGTCCAAAAACATTATATCATGCATAGACAATAAAATCAAGCCGCCGATTATGGATGATAGATAAACCAGTTGCCTATATTCGCAAAAACATCGCCAGCACCTATCTGTATATTTCCATGCACATGACCCGCAGTGTATAGCACCTCGCGCCTAAAAGCTATGCCAATTATGGGTAGGTTTTCTGCTACATAATGTTGTGCTAGCACAGTAGCCTGTGTTAGCGAAGATTCACTGAGGGCAAAGTGCATCATCCAAAGGGTTTGGCTCATTTCTTCTGATGTGTAGCCCAAAATCGTCTGCAAGAAGCCAAAATCAGGAGCTGGCGACATTAAAGCTCCACCTACCACGATATCAAAGTCTGATGATTCTACCCGCGCTAAAAAGTCTGAAAACGGTAAAACATCAAGGGTTACACGTGCATGTGCTTGGGTTAGTCCATCAGCAAGAATGGTAGCCGTTCCTACACCTTCTGGATTGTCTTCGTTCACAATAATGGTTATATGTGCAACCCCCTCCAGTCCACCAAAATATGCGGCGGCGCGACCAGGATTAAATTGATGTTCAGGCAAATCGTACGCTGCCAGCCATGATTCAGGATTTATTGGCACAATAGTAGCATCTGCTTGAGCATAGTATCTTTGCAAAACCGTCTGCAAATCAAAACTAAATGCGGCTGCAGCTCGTGCTTGAGAGTCAGAAAAAACTCTACTATTGGCATTAAAGCCTATAAAGTCAAATTGACCTGTAAGCACATCTGCCGCGCGTGTTTTGCCCATTGCGCTGTAACGTCCCCAATCATATGGACTTGATACCAAAATATCTGAAAACCCTTGCTCAAAAGCATAACGCGTACCATCCATTTCGCGTAATACTTTAGCAGTAATTCTTGTGATATATGGCATACCCCCTGTGGCGTTTTCATTTGATATAAGTTCAAGCGACCCCGCCGCATCATAAGATAAAAAGCGGAATGGACCATTGCCTAAAGGATGCATGTTTCGCGCTGCCCTAAGATTTGTCATGGATGTTCCGCTATAATAGTCGACGGGGATAATAGGAAAATTTAGCATATATTTCATCGACCAAGATGGCTCTTGCAAGTTGATTTGAATTGTGCGCGTATCCAAAACAGCGTGAGAGACAATATTTTCTACTTTATGGACATGTACAGCCCCTTCGGAAGCAGAAAAACGCAAGACGTCTATGGAAAACGCAATATCAGCCGCCGTGATAGGGCTTCCGTCTTCCCAAAATATATCATCGTGCAAGCTGACGGCTAGCGAGCCACCATCAGCCGAAAACACCACGCTCCTCGTAATTGCGGGGTTTGGGCGCGGTCTCTTTTGGTCATCTAGCACCACTAGGGGTTCAAAAATGAGGCGCAGTACAGCATCCACATCAGGGTCAGAATTTAGGAGCGGGTTAAGCGTTGCTGCCATAGGCATTGTAATATGCAAATGACCACCAGAAACAGGCGTAATTGGTACAATAGGCGTAGCTTGCGGCGTTACATCAACATCTGGCAAGTTTAAGTTCACGGCAAAATCAGGATTGGGAGTTGCTATTGGTGGCTCGCCCATACATCCTGTTAAAAATAGTGCCAATAGTATCAATATTGAAGCAAATTGTAATCTAAATCTCACGAACTTTTTCCTCCAGCTCTTGTAAAGTGCCGTTGTTGTCAATTGCAATATCTATATAGCCGCGCAATACATCATCTGTCATCTGGCTATTGATACGCATTTGGGCGGCATCGCGACCTATACCATCCCTCTCCATTATACGCTCAACACGAATGTCTCGCTTCGCAAAAACGCCTATAACAAGGTCGCATATGCCTTGCATATTAGCTTCCACTAGGGCGGGGGCATCAATCACAATGATGCTATTGGTCGTATTGCTGATGATTTCTTCACATTCTTTTTGTACATATTTGTGTACTATTGAAGAAAGCATAGCCAGTTTAGCTTTATTAGAAAACACTATTGCTCCTAGCTTCTTGCGGTCTATTTCGCTATTTTCACCCAGAATATCGCCACCAAATTCTTGCAAGATTTCATCATAGGCGGCATTTCCTCGTAAAATAACGCGATGTGACAAACTATCTGTATCAATTATTTCCATGCCACGGCAAGCTAATAACCTGCATGCCTCTCCTTTGCCAACACCACTACCACCTGTTATCCCAATAATTTTTGGTTTATTATTTAGCATCATACCAACTCTTCCCTGTGCTAATATCAATGGACAGTGGCACACTCAAGCTAACAGCATTCTCCATTTCGTCCATCAATATATCTTTTACCTTATCTACCTCATCTGGCTTTGCTTCGATTAGCAATTCGTCATGAACTTGCAGTATCAGTCGCGATTCCAATTCCTCTTTGACCAGTCTGTTATGCACCTTTATCATGGCAATCTTAATGATATCTGCCGCTGTGCCTTGCACGGGCATATTCATAGCGGCACGTTCGCCAAAACTACGCGTATTGAAATTAGCTTGGGCAAGTTCTGGTATATTTCTGCGGCGACCAAATATGGTTTCGGCATAGCCTTTTTGCTTGGCATCGGCTACGGCCGTGTCTATATATCTTTTCACATCAGGATATCTCACAAAGTAATTTTCGATAAAACCATCAGCCTCGCGCACGCTCACTTTTATATCATCAGCAAGGCTAAATGCTGAGATGCCATATACAATGCCGAAGTTTACAGCTTTTGCTATGCGGCGCATTTCATCTGTTACGTCATCAAATGGCACATGGAACACCCTCGCGGCGGTTATGCGATGGACATCTTGATTTTGCTTGAAAGCCTCGACAAAGGTTTCATCTTGAGATAGATGCGCCAATACTCTTAGTTCAATTTGGCTATAGTCCGCATCTACAAACACAAAGCCCTCGCTGGGAACAAATGCACGGCGCAACTCACGCCCAAGCAATGTGCGCACGGGAATATTCTGCAAATTTGGCTCAACGGAAGATAGGCGACCCGTGGCGGCTGTCGCTTGATTAAATGTAGTGTGTATTTTGCCATCTTCACCAATTACAGCTAGCAACCCATCTACATAGGTGCTGCGTAGCTTTGTATGGCTGCGGTATTCTAATATTTTCTGGGCAATTTCGTGTTCTCGCGCTAGCTTCTCCAGCACCTCCACATTGGTACTATGACCTGTCTTTGTTTTTTTGATACTACGAATGCCCATGTCCTCAAAAAGCACTTTGGCCAGTTGTTTCGTGGAGTTTATATTAAACTCACTACCTGCCATATTATGAATTTCTGCTGTTAGGCGGTCTATCACAGTGGTTAATTTGCTACCATAATCTCTGATAAATTCGCCATCACATCGCACGCCTAGGCACTCCATATCTGCTAGCACATGCAAAAGCGGCAGTTCCACCTCATAATATAATGAGTTAAGATTTTGCTCACCTAGAGCCTCTATCATTATGGGATACACCTGCGTGATAACAGTAATTTGTGCAAAAGCCGCTTCCGCCGCTTCCTGAGTGTTGTCAATAGGTTCATCCAATAAACTAATTTGTGCTTCGCTAGCATAGGTCATGGCAATGCCGCTCCCTAGATATTCTAGTGACACATCATTCAGATTATCGCCATCTTTCACATTATTAAGCAGATATCCCGCCAAAAGCAGGTCAAAAGCAAGATTATACTTGGTCACTCCGTGGCGGCGTAATAGGTTTATGTCTTTTTTGGCATCAAAGGCAACCACTTTGCAGTCGCTCTCAAAAAATGGTATTATTGCGGCAAAGAAATCGCTATTGCTGGTGTTTGGAAGATATACCAAATTATCATCATATTGGGCAGCAATACCTACAATTTCGCCATTTTCTATAGATAGGCGATAAAAGCAGGTAGCTCCCTCGCCTATTCCAGATAGGAAGCTATTCCACTCATTGAGGTTTATGATTCGTCCTTGGGTTGCCTGGCGACCGAGAGTCGAACCTACGGGTGTTGCATCTATTGATTTACCCGCTGCTTGTGCACGCTTTAGCATAGATTTTAGCTCAAGCCGTCTAAATTCTGTTAAAGCATCAGGATTCATGATGTCGCCTAGCAGCAGCTTGGAAATATCAGCATCTATCTTGGCATCTAGCATAATTGTTGCAAGCTCCTTGGACAGTCGCGCTTGGTCAGCAAAGTCACGCAAATTTTGTGCGGCGCGGGGGGGCTTTATGTTGTCCACATTTGCAATAGCAGTCTCAATATTGCTATGCTCCATTATTATTTTAAGCGCGGTCTTTTCACCTATGGATGGCACGCCAGGGATATTGTCCGATGCATCCCCCATCAGTGCCTTCATATCTATATATTCGCGCGGTGTAATGCCCATTTTTTCTACAAAATCCGCGGCGTAATAATCCTCTGTGGTGGTTTGACCTTTGCTTGTTTTAGGGATACGAACTTTAATTCTATCTGTCACAATTTGCAGTAAGTCTCTATCTCCCGTGACCACAGCCACTTCATACCCCACCGTCTCTGCATATGTTGCCAGCGTACCCATTATATCGTCCGCCTCATAGCCTTCCTCTTGCACGATAGCTACGTCCATAGCTTTTAGTAGCTCTTTTAACATGGGTATTTGTTGTTTCAATTCATCTGGGAAAGATTTGCGCGTAGCTTTGTATTCTTCGTATTGCTTATGTCTAAAAGTTGGCGCGGGTAAGTCGAAAGCAACAGCCACATATTCTGGTGTTTCTTCATCTATAAGCTTTAGCATTATATTTAAAAACCCTATGATGGCATTAGTTGGAAGGCCTTCTTTGGTCGTAAGTGGCGGCAATGCATAAAAAGCACGGTTTATCAGGCTTAGCCCATCAAGCAACATTAGTTTTTTGTTTTCCATAATTTTCTCCAAAGATTGTGTCATGAAAATAATTATAACATGAAAAAAAAGTCTTGACAACAAGATATGTATATGATATCATTATGATATCAAAATAATTGGAGGTGTTAAATATGCATGAAAACACAAAGGTAAAGCAAGGTAAACATGAGGAAATTGCTCTTCGCCCAGGTAGCGGCATGGCTATGCTTGTTATTAATACCGCATTGATTTTGGGAGCTATAGTTTTAATAATTCATGCCATTATGCAGTTTGCCAGTCATGGGCATTCCGCTATATGGGTTGCGGCTATCATTGGAGGCTTTGCTTATGCCATCATCATCGGTCCCATTTTGTATATGGGTCTTAAAATTGTTAAGCCTAACGAAGCTTTGGTGCTTGCGCTTTTTGGTAAGTATATTGGAACTATCAAGCATGAAGGATTTTTCTTTGTAAATCCTTTTTCTCAAGCTGTAAATCCCGCAAAAGGTACGTCTACACAAACATTAGACCAGCCCGCTGCTTCTGCTGTCTCACAGCTAACAGGTCTGCCTGTGAATCTTACGCGTGATAACAGAAAAATCTCATTAAAGACTATTACGCTTTCTAATGACCAGCAGAAAATCAATGATGCTTTGGGCAATCCAATCATTATTAGCATTGTTGTGATTTGGCGTGTTGTAAACACCGCTAAGGCTGTATTTGATGTAGATAATTACAAAGAATTTCTATCTATTCAATGTGACAGCGCATTGCGCAATATCGTTAGGTTATATCCATATGATGCGGTTGGTGAAGGCGACGAAAGCGAAAAGACCCTTCGTGGCAGCGGTCATGAGATAGCAAATATGCTGCGTGATGAAATACAATCTAAAGTGGATGTTGCTGGGCTTGAAATTATGGAGGCTCGTATAACCCATTTAGCCTATGCACCAGAAATTGCCGCGGCTATGTTACAACGTCAGCAAGCTAAGGCCACGATAGATGCTAAGCAACTGCTTGTTGAGGGTGCTGTGGGCATGGTAGAGCTTGCGCTAGACCGCTTGGCAGAAGGAAATGTGGTGCATTTGGATGAGGAGCGCAAGGCGGCTATGGTATCCAATTTGCTTGTGGTGTTATGTGGTAGCCGCGAGGCACAGCCCATCGTCAATAGCGGGTCTTTGTATTAAGGGTGTGATTTTGTGAAGGATAACGAGAAAAAGCAAGTGCCTTTGCGGATATCTGCATCGCTATGGAAAGAGCTGATGGCTTGGGCAGAAGATGACTTCCGGTCGCTTAATGGGCAGATAGAATTTTTGTTGACGGAATGTATTAAAAGGCGTAAAAAGTCAACAGATTCAGCGGTTGACAAAGAAGTAGAATAATAATACCACCCTTGCTATTTGGCGGGGGTGGTATTTGTTAATTCCTTACTTGTAATGAACTTCATATACTCTTGTTGCATCAGCTTCATCATTTGTCATTCCAGCTTTTTTATACACTTTACATGCATGTGAATTGCTTTCATCCGTCATAACAAAGCTTTCTGAGAATCCATTATCTCTTGCCCAATCAACTACATGTCTCATGAATTTTGTTCCGCAGCCTTTCCCCTGATATTTTTCGTGAATGTCAACGGAATAAATGAAAAACTGAGGCTTGACATTGTGAAAACAAGTCAAGAAGTATCCATATACTAAGCCAACCACTTTTCCATCAAGTTTTGCAACGATGGCGATATTTTGTTTTTCTGACACGAACTCCCTAACCTGTTGCGGACTCTCCATGTATCTCCCCAAAATTTCTTTTAATTGCGGAATATCCTCTTCAAGCAACATTTCAAAAGTAAGGTTCATAATGACGTACTCCTTAGATTATTCTTTCACCGCTCCACCCAGTGTCTTCAATAACATTTTTTGCGTAAGCACAAAGGCAATGATAAATGGTATAGCCACAGTCACAGAGCCAGCCGCAAAGCGGGTAAATTCGTTTCTGGTATCATCTAGCACAAAGGTAAAGAGACCAAGTGCCAATGTTTGGTTTTCTGGAGAGCGTAGCAGAAGATTCGGGAATATAAAGTCCATCCAAGGTGCTACAAAGCTTGTTATAGCCAAAAATGTTATAATAGGCTTTGCTATGGGCATTATTATAGTAAGCCATGTACGAAAATGGCTTGCGCCATCAATCCGTGCCGCCTCATCCATACTTTTCGGAATAGTGTCCATATAGCCTTTTACTAGCCATACATTAAACGGGATGTTCATGGCTAGGTATACCAAAATAAGCCCCCAAAGATTATCAAAAAGCCCTATGCGCAAAACAACTATAAATACCGCTATCATACCTACAAAGGATGGGAAAATCTGCAAAATAAGCATGGAAAGCAGCATCCCTTTTTTGAACGCAAAACGGAAACGCGAAAATATATATGCACCAAGTGATGCAATGATGACTGTTCCCAGTGACGTTGTCACAGCAATAAACAATGTATTACGAAACCATATGGGATAATTGCTTTCAAAAAATAAGAAACGGAAATGGTCTAGCGTAAAGCCATCTGCAAAAGGGGCTATGCTTAATGTAGCTATGGAGCTGCCAGGCGAAACCGCCGCCGAAAGCACATATACAAGCGGATATAGCACCACAAGCGATATTATTATCAAAAATATAAGCACTATTGCAAAATTAAGCTTGCGTGTGAAATTCGTCATAGCTCTCCCTCCCTAAACGACTTTGTTCGCACAAAAATAGTTATAGCAAAAGGTGCAAGGATTATGAAAATCATTACCGCAAGCACAGCCGCAAAGTGATATTGTAGAGTTTCCATTGTTAGGCGATATATCCATGTTATGAGAATGTCCGCTCCTGTTGCGCCAGAAATTGGTGAATGCGCCACCGCTGGCTGACCGCCAGTGAGAAAAAATATCGCGCCAAAATTATTGATATTGTGTGTGAAAGACATTATGATAAGCGGCATTGTTTGATACGTAACCAACGGGAAGGTAATATGACGAAACAGCCGCCATTTGCTAGCACCGTCTATGCGGGCTTGCTCAAAGAGGTCTTGGTTTATTGCGGTCATTGTACCCATAGTTAATAGCATAAAATACGGAAAGCCCGCCCATAAATTTACCATAACCACGGTAAAGCGCACCATAGCTTCCGTGCCTAACCAAGGTATCATACCTTCTATTATCCCAAAATGTTGTAATGTTCGATTGATTGCGCCAAAGTGTCCATTGAGCAGATTGCGCCATACAAGCATGGAAATTACAGCAGGTACAGCATATGGCAAGATAAATATTGAGCGAAAGAAGGGGGCAAACTTGACTTTGAAGTCCTTCATGATAACTGCCATTATCATTCCGCCAAAATAGCAAGTGAAGGTGGCAGCAGCAGCCCAGACGACCGTCCAAATTGCTACCTGAAGCAGCGCGGATGTCCACAAGGTTTGTCCACCAAAAAGCGACACAAAGTTATCCATACCAACCCAATCCACTGTGTTGCCAGGCGGGATATGGTGCGGGCTAGAATAATTTGTGAAAGCAACCAGAGCCGCAAAAACCAAAGGAACAACCACAAAAAACACAACGAGCAAAACAGAAGGAGCCAATCCGAAAATAGCAAATGACTGGTTAAAAACCTCTTTGATAGAGGTTTTATTATTGCTTAATCTACCATTTTCGCAATAGTCCTTATATGTTTTTTGCGCACTTCTGACAGAAATGAAATATATGCATAAAAATATGAAAATAACCGCCAAAACAGCCACGCCTTCTATCATCATAAACATGGAATGGTCGCGGTAGCGCACAGAAAGCTCTGGTCTATGTTCACCAAGCGTGATAAGCCCATGTATCGCAGGGATAACAACAGGCAAAAAGGCAATCATGGCAATCTGAACAAGGGCAAAAAACGCGCCCTTTATATATTGTTTAAAAAACAGTATATGCGCAAGCCCCATGAATAAAAGCGATGTTATGAGTATAGCCCGCTTGGACTTGCCATTACCGTCCAAAGATAAGGACATAGCAATTCACGCCTTTCTTTTAAAAGTGGGTGCAGATACAACATGTACCCGCACCCATTTTAATTTCTGATTTATAAGCTTTGATTTCTAGTTGCCCATCATCGCTGCATTGGCAAGGTCTAGATTTTCTTGAACGCCAGCACCATCCCATATTAGCGCACTAGCCGCTTCCATAGCAGACCAATATGCAGCCATACCAGGAACGGAAGGCATAGGGAAGGCATACTCTAGTTGAGCCAAAATACCATTGAGATGCTCGTCATCAAGCTCTAGTGGCATGGATGGCAATGCGCCTGTGATGTTGTAACGCAATTGTTGCATTTCCTCCGAAATAAGGAAATGTGCGAACATTTGAGCTTCTTCTGGATGGTCAGAATAAGCAGATGCAAACATAACGCGTGTACCAGCAAAAGATGCAGGCGGATTTGTTTCGCCTGGCAAAGCAGGTATTGTTGTTACGCCAAAGTTTAGCCCAGCATCTCTAAATGGCCCGATATTCCAAGGACCTGTGAGATGCATAGCCGCATTACCAGAAGAAAAGGCAGCATCAGCAAATGCCGTGTTCATATCCCCCGCTGGTACATCCAAAATCTCTCTCATACTTTGGAAGAAATACATGCCTTGCACTGCCGTAGGAGAATTAATAAAGGAATTTGTGACATCATCGCCGCTTGGACCAAATAGTCTGTTACCGCCCGCTGTAGTGAAAACGATTGTGTAATATGCCGCACTAACGTCCATAACAAAGCCATTCATACCAGGATTTGCCGCATTAAAAGCGCGAGAGAAAGCAACGAGGTCTTCAAAAGTTCTTGGGACATCAGCAGAACTTACTAAGTCTCTGTTATAGAATAATGCATAAGTTTCGGAGGCTATTGGATAGCCATATTGCGTGCCGTCAAATGTGGTAGCAAGCACGGCAGAATCCATTACCATGTTCGCAACTTGCGTTGGGTTGGATGTAGGCAGGATGTGACCGCCAACAACAAGATTACCAAGTGTATCATGTGGTGCGCCAAAGAGGTCAGGGCCAACACCAGCAGGGCCATCAAGTGCGATTTGGTTAGCGGCATCGCCAATTTCTACATTCACAAATTGGATTGTGATATGTGGATGTAGCTCAGTAAAGCGTGTGCCAGCTTGTTGAATAAACTCATCTGGACCACCAAGAGATTCCCAGATAGTTAGTGTTACAGGGTCTCCGCTAGATGCGGCTTGCCCGCCCCCGCCATTGTCATCATTTGTGCAAGCACCCATAATGAATAGGGCTGTCAGCAAAATTACTGGTAAAAAAAATTTCTTCATGTTTTGTCAACATCCTTTCAGCTTATTATTTTTAAATATATGCACCCCATAGGGCTTCATATCATATATGCCGCTTTGTAGCATCTTGCCACTTAGCATGTCTTGCATTTCTGTTTCTAATGTCATTTGCCTGCCCTTTTCTGTAAAATTCATTGCAAAGTAATATATATTCTCGCCATTTTCACGCATCTGCACAGAAACCCCATCTTGTGCCGATATTAAAGAGCAGGACAGCCCTAGCTTTTCGATGAATATATTATAAAAGTCATCTAAAAAATCTTCATTTGTGCGTGCGCCTATGAAATGCGCAAAACCTTCTCCGTAGCCATTCATTGTTACAGCAGGGGTGCGGCTATAGAAATCATCTGCATATGTTCCTAGGGTTCTTGCGCCGCAAGTTTCAATGATTGCGCAGTAGTCAAAGGCTTCATATTGCTTGCCTCCCCACATAATGGCATTTCTGTCTTTGGGGTATAATGTGTCAGTTTCTACGATGCGTATACCAAAGACATCGCGTAACTTTTGCGGAAAACCACCTAGATGAACAAGGTCATTTTCATTCGCTACGCCCAGCATATATGTGGATACAAGCCTACCACCGCCCTCAACGTATACTGCAAGCTTTTCCATGGTTTCCTCACTTGTCATATATAACATTGGCGCAATCACAAGGTCATATTTAGTTAAGTTTTTATCTTTTGTTACCACATCTATAGGGATGTCTCTTTTCCAAAAAGCTCTGTAGTGTGCGTGAAGGGTTTGGGGGTATTTTTTATCATTATAATCCATGCCGCCGTGGTAACCCTGCGCATCCGACAATGCCCAGAGATTTTCTACATCGTATAGCACAGCAACTTTTGCAGGTGTTTTGCTGCCCTTTATTTCAGGGATTTTTTCTAAAGCTTGCCCTACAGCAGCAACATCCTTAAACACGCGATTTTCAGCAGAATTATCATGGTCGACCACAGCTCCATGCAACTTTTCGGAAGAGCCGCGGCTCTTCCGCCATTGAAAATACATCATGGAATCCGAGCCATGGGCAATGCAAGCCATAGATGACAGCATATGCATACCTGGTCGTTTTGCTTTATTTACGGGATGCCAATTTACCATACTGGGTGTAGATTCTAATACCAAAAACGGTATATCTTTCAGCGTTCTGAAATAATCATTCAAAAAAGCAAGTTTGGATGCCAAAAATTCTGTGGTTTCGTAGTCGTTATGCCATCTTGGGTATGCATCCCAGCTTATTATATCAACTTCTTTTGCAAATTTGGCATAGTCAAGACCAGCAAAAGGATGAGGATTTGTCACTTCACCCATAAAGTTTGTAGTAATTGGTATATTTGGCGTTATTTTGCGCAGTGGTGCTATCTCGTGGCGGTAAAAGTTAATTGTTTGGTCGCTCACAAAGCGTTTCCAATCCAATGTAAGCCCATGCAAGCCGCTTTCTCCTATAGGAGATGGGGACTCCACCTGTGAAAAATCATTGTATGTATGACTCCAAAAAGCACTCCAATATGCATGGTTTAGGGTATTTATATCTCCATATTTGACCTTTAGCCAATTACGAAAATTCTCTTGACATAATGGACAATGGCATTCGCCACCATACTCATTCGATATATGCCACATCAGCAACGAAGGGTAATTCCCATATCTCTCTGCTAATTTTGTATTTATTATTTCAACTTTCTCGCGATACACAGGAGAAGAAAAGCAATGATTGTGCCTGCCTCCATGCAGCATACGCTCGCGCCGCGCGTTTACTCGCAATACCTCAGGATATGATGCAGAAAGCCATGCAGGGCGCGCACCGCTAGGGGTAGCCAAAATGACATTGCCGTCTATTTTAGCTATATTTTCTATAATTTTATCCAGCCAATCAAAATGAAAATTGCCTTCTGTAGACTCTAGTGCAGACCACGCAAATATGCTCACACTAAAGGTATTGGTATGAGCTTTTTGCATTAGCTCAATATCATCAGCCAATATCTCTGGATAATTAAGCCATTGGTCGGGATTGTAGTCACCGCCATGCAACAATCTTTGCTCATTATTGTATTTGCTAGCAATAGGATTAATCAAGATTTGATTCACCTCCCTATTCAAGTATACAATATCAACAAAAAATATGCAATACTTTTTTTATTTTAGTGCGCAAGCAACAAAGACCGTAGAGACTTAGTCTCCACGGTCTTTGTGTATAATTTAAACAGGACTACTTTGTACCCTTCCATAGAAGTGACCTTATAGCCGCCGTTTCCTCATCATCCCCATTGTCAAATGGGTCGTCTTCTGGGTCTACCTCATAGTCTGGGTCGCCTTCTTCGTCAGTTTCTACGTCAGTTTCTTCATCTTCTTCTGGTTCTTTTATGTCAACATCATCAGGATAATCGTCATCTGTATCATAATAATCATCCTCATCGTCGTCATCTGTTTCATCATCGTCATAGCCTTCATCATCGTCTGGCTCTTTCATATCGTCGTCATTTAATTCTTCGTCATCTTCAGGCGGGAATAAGTCAAAATCTGGCGCATCTGGCAGCACAATATCAGGCGGCAACACTCCAATGTTAAATCCTCCTCCGAAGGAGAAAATACTAATCATTGTTGCCACTGGAGGCACAAAAGGATTTTGTGTGCTTGGATTCGGAACATTAACAAGCACAGGTATGTCGCCAGAAAGATTCCAATGTGATGCCGACCATCCCAAGCCAGCCCACCAGCTAGATGTCATAGAGCTAACAGCAACGCTGAGACCATTCACATGAGTAGCATTTGCAGCACCGCCAAAAACTGAGCCATCTAGGTACATATCAGCGCGCGCATGATTAGACCATAGCGCACCGCTGTTAGTTCCCACAACACGCCCTGAACCCCAATTAGCATTTACATTTCCATTCAGGGCTACGCTGAAACTTAACGTACCGCCGCTCATACCGCCTACAATGCCGCCTACAGATGTGTTGCCATTCACCGTACCAGAGGCATATGAAAACGATATGACACCACCGATATTGTTACCAACAAGACCACCAACTTGGCTACCTGGTGATGTTACAGCACCCGTGGCATAGGTATTTCGCACAGCAGAGCCAGAGTTCATTTGACCAACAAGACCGCCTACGCCGCTACCAACCGTTGTGCTAGTTATATTGCCTGTAGCAAAGCTGTATGCTAGGTCGCTCCCAGAATTCAAAGTGCCGACAATGCCGCCAACAAAATCTGTTCCAGTAACATTTGCACGGGATGATGAGTTATGTATAGTAACCGATGTGCCTTGCGTAGAGCCAGCTATACCGCCAGTACTCGTGCCACCAACTACCGTACCTCGCACCTCTAGATTCTGTATAGTGCCATTAGCTCCTATTCTGGAAAATAATCCCACACTATACATGCTTGGTTGATTAATGTTCACTGTTATAGCATTTCCATTTCCGTTAAAAGTGCCTGTGAAGTTGGTTATTCCACCACCGCTATTGCCTATCGGATGAGTAAGTGTCGTTGCATCAATGTCCGCCATAAGCACAAAGTTGCGGTTGAGTTGCGATGGATTTTCCGCCATCCACATCAGATTCCCCACTGTTGCAATTTCAAAAGGAGAGCCTATACCATCGCCCGCAGGCAAAGTTGCCGTCGTGGGTGGTGACGATGGGGTTGGTGTGGGGGTTGGAGTTGGGGTGGGGGTTGGAGTGGGGGTT
>Ga0131853_10002374_pt1 | contig 33638 bp, 18 predicted proteins | sample TergutLab28metaG_FD_92764 | JGI IMG/M metagenome (GOLD analysis project Ga0131853, IMG submission 92764) | Labiotermes labralis P1 segment gut microbial communities from Petit-Saut dam, French Guiana - Lab288 P1 (version 2) (version 2) | ecosystem: Host-associated > Arthropoda: Insects >... | reverse complement strand
GTATTATACAGCATCTGGTATCGTCACAGTCTGTAGGCGGCCGTCCGGTGCGCACCGGACGGCCGCCTACAGACTGTGACGATACCAGATGCTGTATAATACAATTTGACCTCCTGATGATGAACACAACATTGCTCGAAACATGTAGAGGAGTATAATAAACTTATTATAAAACAGGAATGTGTGTATTAGTTGGTCAGTTGCTAAGATTATACTGAGATGCACGGTCACCAAACATAAAAAAATCACTTGGCTTTTTTTCATTTAGTAGTCTGTTTTACGACAGGTCCAAAGCCTCTTCCAAAGCGAGCTGTCCACATAGTGCGATCTAGAGCTTCCTCCTTCAAATGAGAGTATCTTCTCCCTTCCTTAAGGTCATCCAGTAACTTCCTGCGTCTTCTTCCTCATCTTCCTTTCACTTCTATCCCCTCTTTTATCTTTCCTTCAGTAACCTGTTGTAGAAGGCAGTTTCTAGGCAAAATGTGACCAATCCAGTTTGGCTTCCGGTTACGTATTTCATGTAGGATGTTCCTGTGCTCCTTGGCTCTAAGTAATACTTCTCCATTTCTCACACGTTCGGTCCAACTGATTCTCCATTTCCAGCACCACATTTCAAAACTTTCCAGGTGTTTCTGATCTACTGCGCCAAACGTCCAAGTTTCAGCACCATATGTAATTTTGTTACATAGTAAACACCGACATGTTTCGGCCACACATATGGCCATCTTCAGGGTGCTGAGAACAAAAATACAAATACAATTATATTGTGCCGAAGTCACTTCATGGAGTTGCGAGGTTTAATCGACACATTTTATTAAACCAAGTGTTGGCGTTAGTTTGAAGTAGTTTTTCTTTTCTATTCTTGTAGGCATACGTACGTTTTGCCTGTTTGGCATTAATCAGTTTGATATGTTCCATGCTGGAACATGGAACATGTCAGAATGGATTAGGCTGTTGTCACATTCCGTCGACGTTCCATTCTTACCAAGGCTGCTAGTAGCATTTTCTGCCCCTTGTTGAGCCATGAAGCAGCTTCGGGATTAGATTTTCGGCATTTCATCCTAACTCCCCTAGACATTCCTTCTTATGTAAATTGTATCCTCCGGTTAATACTTGTTACATCCAGCTTTCCTCCGATATCACAGCTTTCTTCTCATCCGTCATTCTCTGCCCTGTGATGTTACTAACGAAACTCATTGCAGCCGTCACATTTATACGATATTTCCTTTGTTTAGTGCCAGACATACATATAGAACAGTTTCTGCAAGCTCTGGTCGCTTGCGTTGGTGAATATTGGCCGATTACTCGCGACAGAAGACCTGATTAACCACAGTTCTCGGACGCCGCTGTCACATGTTCCGGTGGAGTGGTTAGTTTTCATGCATAGCTGGGCGGCGGACCAGGTCGCTGAGCTGAAGGGTTGCCAAGCCGAGTTCAGTGTATCGCAGACTGGTGTCAGCACGGCCCTTCCGCATACTGTGCAAAGCGGAATACGAATAGCTTGGTGCTGCTATATGCTTTTATTTTAATCTTATGGATGTCTGTACCAGGTCCGTTCGTGGCACTTGACACGTACTTTGTTTTACCAACTATGTATGTGCTTATCAAAAAGCTTTCATCCATTTCTAAATGCACCTGGAGTTGTGAGAACACCTTGTTGCGGTAATACTGACTCACTGTCGACCATGTCAGCGAATTCTGCAGAGGGCTGCGATTGGTAGGAGATCTTAAACTTTGTTATGCGATGCGATGTGAGTTTCTTGTAACAATTTTCTTTGGATCGGGATTCTATAACTGCGGGCCAGCAGGTGTTTAGACCTTTTCTTTAGTCCACAGACAGACACAGAGAATCAGGCCAATAATACAGGCACATTAGGGTGGATGTTGTGATGTGCATGAAGAGATCTGCATATCTAGTGTAGCATATCAAAATATAAGAATGATATCAGCGTGACCCCCGTTAGCTTTTATCATCCGGAATTACGGATTTATTTAATGTAGTTTTCATGAGGGTTGGAGGAAATAAATGTATGTGTTTCCCACTCCATCGCCCACCCTACCAAAACAATAAGACACTCTTAAATACTTTTTTTCGTTGTATGAGAAACCTGCCTTCTTAAATTCCTGTTATATCCGTAAATATTATGAGTATCAGAGCTTTTAGACCCATAATTGTAAGAATTTTTTGGTAATAATACACGTAAGTTGTCTTACGCCGTACAGTTTTCCTGTGTGGCCTGCGACCTGTACGTCCTGTGTGCATGTGGCCCAGCATGTTGATGATGTTGTATGTACTGGTTAAGAAAGTCCGGACCGTCAAAACAGCTAATTCTGTTAAATATGACTACATGTTTCGGTTTGACATCCAGCTGTCTTCAGACCACAGTAACACACATAGGAAGCTGCGTAACCATGCTCACGTTCTTATTTCGTAGTAATTGAGATATACTTATGGTTATGCAGTTTTCTCTGTGTACAGATGTTGCTGTGGTCCGAAGGGAGTTAATGTCAAGCCGAAACATGTGACCATATTTGTTACAGTTAATTAAAAGTGTTTTAAGAAAATCAGTTATACTGACTACCGTTCTTGGCCCGTTGTATAAAGTATGCACCCCAAGATATCCCACGTACCCTACACGATACTCAGTAACCCCACAGTGAATAAAGAAAGAAAGTAATCGTCAGCCAGGACCAGAATCATGGCATGTGTTGAGTCAAACAGATCAGGTAATGTTATGATGGGTTGAGAGAGTCAAAGGACAGTTGGCGCATTGTTATAAAACTCGGTAATATAATTCGACATATACAAAACTTGTAAGTGTGGAAAAATAATAGTGTAGGTCAGGAGTATCAAACTCAAATAGTACACTGGCGAAACGTAGCCTGTAATTTTGAAATTTACAGCGGTTCTCGCGTCGCGTTAAGCAATAAAGAGGGTAAGTAAAGGTAAAGGTCGTCCCGTCACATACGTATGCAGGCACAGAGGGGAGGCGGAATTGTAGTTCCAGCCCGTTCGCAACCTGGGCATTTGAAGGGGTGGGTGGTTAGCACCACGCCCTGGCCGCTTTATCGCCTGGAAAGACCCGGTACCCATTATACAGGCGACCCGTGGACCTCAGGGCCGATCTGGATCAGGATTAGATTTTTATATTAAAATTAAACACACCGTTAAGAATACTTTACAGTTTACTAAGGAAATCGAAACGTGTTATACGTAGTGAATTTGAAACTTTATGGCATATTTTGTCTGTGACGTATGTTTAGCGTTATCATCCAGGGATACCAAACCTTCAGCCCCGTGACGAAAAGCATTTGTAGCGGTGATTTACATTTATGGCGATAATGTGTGAGTATGCAGTATATCTGGCGTGTTTAGTTCTTAAATTCCCATATAAAGCGGCAGCAACGCCCCCTCCCTGTTTCTGGAATTGTTTGTATCACATGTACACGTTATTTTGACCAGCGGTATTTTTCAGGCACATATTACTGTGTCGGTACCTTCGTTATGTTGCAACTGAAAACTGTAAAGAGACCGTGTTTGCTGCATCTTCTGTCTGCATGTAACAGCTCTTATTCCGCCCGATGGATATTCGTAAAAACCGTAAGCCTGCAGTTGTGATATCTTGTTCCCCTTGTTCGCTTTCGTTTTAAACGTATTTTGATCATAGTTTTCTTCAGCTCTTGTAATAGTAATGTAGAATGAATATGGCGCCATTAAAGAACTGTTCCGAGCTGACGCGTCAAAATCCGCGGTGAAGTATCATAGATCCCCTGAAGGGGTCCTCCGCGTCTCGGTTAGTGGGACCCGTATCATGACTAGTGAAGTCACTCCAAGATCCCATAACAGGGGTCCAGAATACCCTCCAAACGGAAAGAACCGACAGAAGATCTTAGAATTCTCTACGTTTGAGGGCCCACCGCGCCGTGCTTATGTGGTAGCCGTATGGACGCCACTGTCGCTGTGTGAGTTTTCCATTGTGTTCATGATATTATCAACTAACTCCATGCAGGGATTTTTTTTTGCGAGGTTCATAGTTACTCTGCTAGTAAAGAACTTACCCACACTTTACGGAATCCGTAGGTTCATCACCGCTTTCGTAAGAACCCTCCACTTATCCCTGTCCTAAGCCACAAAATGTAGTCCACTATCCTCCCCTCCCCCTCCCTCCAGGACAAGTCAGTTTCTTGAAGATCTATTTTAATATTCCCCATCTACATCTAGGCCTTCCGAGTGGTCCCTTGTTCTCAGGTTTCCCGATCAAACTTGTATGTTGATCTCTTCTCTCCCCCATACGTGCTGCTTGTCCGCCCTTCTCATTTTACAACACTGCAGTCCACAGACGAAATGATTAAGAAGTCGAATTTGAACTGCTGTCAGTGAAACGGTAGTCTTCATTCAATAGTCTAACCATGCGCTAAAATTAACTGAAATATAATAACGTACATATACAAGTTTGTAACAAAAGTCAGTGAAATTACATCGTTAATTAAACGAAATCTGAACCAATGATTAAGATGGGAACAATGTGCATGAACGCAATTAGTGTGAGTACTCATAATTGTATATAGTAGTAAGCCTTCTGTTAAACTAGTACTGATGACACTTGGAAGAGCCCGAATTAGTCAGACATTACAGCGAAACAAGTCTGGTACTGATTCAGCATCACTGATGGGATATAATGCAGGAGCTTGAGTTGATGTAATTCGGTTCGGCGCGGACATAAACAATTAGTTTGTTGCGTGAGCCCGTGCCGCCCTCATAACAGGGTTTAAATGGCTTGATTTGAGGATACTGCAGCGGGAAGTGTCACGGTATTGCAGTGGCGGCTCGTAACGATGCCACAAATGAGCGCTTGGGATCTGTAACGGGTTTTGCTTTGTATCCCTCAGGAGTTTTTCACTGTACACACGGCAATGGTATATGTTATTATAGGTTTGCTGAAAGCTTGCGAGCAGGATCAGGACTGCAGTCCTGATCCTGCTCGCAAGCTGTCGGCAAACCCGTATGGCTTATATCATTGCTGTTTGTGCAGTGAAAAACTTCTGATGATGGACAGAGGAACTGTCCGAAACGTGTAGTTTTATTCCAAAAATAAATTTGAGAAATTAGTGAATCTAGTTGGTTTTATTATAAGAATTTATCACGCTGCATGGTTACCTGAACGTCAAAATGTGCCCACTGTATTTATCATCTGAAAGGCGGCGTGGACATGAAGGAACTGGAAATAAGTATATAATGAGTAACGTCATGCTGTGTATTCATCATCATCATCATCATCATCAGGGACAGCATTACGGTGTGTCATTCGGGTTTGTTCCATCTGCATGGCTGTTTGTCTATCTTTCTCGTGGTCGACTTATGCTTTTTCTGCCGGTCGGAATGTATTGTTACACTAACTTAGGGCTGTGTGTATCGTCCGTTCTTCATAAATGTTGTGTACACTTGCATCTATAATTAATAATTTTGTTTCAGTTGCGTAACAAACTGCATGTATTTAGTTTCTGTCTGATTTCTTGACCTACTTCATGGTTCATACAGTGTATACCCTCGAGCGGAATGTCTCCTTATCGCTTGTTTTAAATGTGCGTCGAATTTTTTCCGGATATATCTCGAAATATTTCTAGCTTATCAGTACCTGTTATGGTTAGCAAATCGAAGAGATGTGTGGCACACAAATGGAAAAAAGGAATCCGTACAACATGCTAAGCGGAAAACTTGAATGGCATAGTACATTTGGAAGACAAAGGCGTAGATGGGAGGTTATTGTCAAGAGTGATAAATAGTGTGAAAGGATGTAGACCAGCTTAATATGCTCAAGGTTTAGTCCGTTGGTGCTGTCTTGCGAGCACGGAAATCAACTGTCGAGTTTCATACGAGTCGAAGAATTTCTTGACCAGCCTGACAACTGTTAGCTTCTCCTTTTTGAGTCATAAAGGTGTTATTTTACTCTATCTTCGTAGTGTCCATGTTTGACTCGGCTATCGGTCAAGTAGTTTCATGAAATTCAGTGTTATGTTAGTGGGTGAATTTTATGCTCTTTCACAATAAAAGCAGGCTTTGAAGTATGATCCTGTTTCATTCCGACCTTTACAAGTTCCTCCATTATCTCCATTTCCTCATGGTCTTAATGTAAATTGGATTTTGATTATCATTCTGACGACGTTTGTGTCTAGACAGTGGCTTTTTCCCACTTCCTACTGTGTGAATTAAGTTTTCCTTAATTGCCAGTTTGCCGTCTATAAATGCGAGTATGAATCATCGTACTTTTTTTACACTTCCTTAAGACTTTATTTGAGCGGATTGTATCCGTCTTTATTCTTCCTTTGTTGAAAACCAAGTTTCAGTACTTTCATTTAGATGAGGTGTTTTATAAACTAATCAGTTGCTTTTCATTTCTTGTTTTACATTTCACAACCTTTGTCGGATATCCATGCTTTGATAGAAGGTTACGTGTTGCATTTATTCATGTGCTACAGGAGTGCACAGTTTGCCAAAAACGTAGGAGCCATTTGAAAATTTTAGTCGCCAGAAGGGTGGCATTAATTAAGTTCCGCTGAGAGGACCCGCAAATATTGGGGCCCACCTTACAAAATTTACCCCTCAGTGCAACTTGGCGCTTGGGACTTGATCCTGATCAATTTTATACAAATACCGCTACGTCACAGACTGCTCCTACGAGACTTCATTTAAATATTGTGTCTTGTATTGTGTCTGACGAGCATTTATATACGTCTTTATCATTCAGAACAGCCATCAGTGGCACCGTGTTGAAGGTTAAATGGTTTGTTTGAATGACCTTCAAAATACACTGAACACTATGAATGAAAAGCGATAAGACATTAGACTTCTGTATTACTTCGGGTTCCTTTCCAGAAATAAAAGGAATAATACGCACGTGGTATGTGCCAACAGCCATTTTTTTTGTAACTTTGTGTTAATATACCGTACACCAGTTCTTCAATCTGCATCGGTTTTCATCTTAGTCACAGAACACGCGCCAGCAGTTGCGGAATGTACACAAAATTTAGTCGAGAAACGTGAAGGAAATAGAACACCTAGGCGACCAGTTCGTAGATGCATTAGCTCTGTTTGACTTGGGATAGGACTCAATTGATGGCTGATCCGGAGGCGGGAATCAACATGTTTACTAGCCGCAGGGGGTGGGCTGAGGAGTAGGGGATTACTTGACCAGCTTAGTAGCTTTGCAAGCAGGTAGCGTAGTCGGTATAGTGACAAGGATATGGGCTGGAATTACAAGGAATAGTTGTTACCGTACTCACAGTAGAAATGTGTTCTGTGAGGGTGAAGCTGGTGTGTCTTACTTGATATAATAACTAGGATACTTCTGGACGAGTGACTCATTGGAATTCATTCCCAACCGGAGGCAGAGATGTTCCTTTCCACGTCATGGGTCTACTCAGCCTCCTGTCCGAGGACACTGAGGACTTTTTTCCCCGGATATGAAGCGGCCGGGGCTTGTAGCTGACCATTTCACCTCCATCTAGCCCCGAGAGAGAGTTGGCGTGACGCCTTATGTTTCAAAAGTCTGGAATTATACAAATAAATAGTATATACGTGAGGTAGTGTAGTGCTTAAGCACAGACTGTACTGTGGTGGTCTGATTTCGCGCGAACTATTTATGGGTAAATCTTGAACCTTGCTGCCTGAACTGCAAGCTGAGGAATGTAATAAGGTGCATTGCACTATCAGATCAGTGCCTACCACTGTGAAGCCAGCTGCTCACTTCACGCTTCCCTACAACTCATCTGGTAATAAAAGCAAGTAACGTGCCTATCTGACGTGTGACATGCCATGCCGTTGTGTTGTTTAGTAACCTAACACACAAAGTTGATATTAGTTCAGATACAACTAAATGCTGTTTTATTTAATATGACGACATGTTTCGGCCTAGGCTAGGCCATCCTCACGTACTTAAACAATTTTCAAAAAGTGCTGAGGTAAAATTTGCTAATAATTTCGTAATGTTTAAAATTGGTTAAATGTCAAAATACTTAAGCCTCCACGTATTTTAATATTGAACCAATTTTAAACATTAATTACACTGTTTGTACATTTTACCTCAGTATTTTTCATAGTTTAGGAACCTGATGAACGTTTAGTCTAGACCGAAACATGTCGTTCTATTAAACAAAATAGAATTTAGTTGTTTTCAGACTGATATCAACTTTGTGTATGGGGATTAAAGTAACATGCATTTCACAGCATCACTTCCGTACTTTCTCTGGCCCATAGTGCCTCTGAATAGCAAGCACCAAGTCATGACCAAATTTCGGACCAACGCCTGAATTGTGTCGTTTCATACCCTCTCTGAATATGAGTTTTTTTTAAAAGTTAGCATGTTTCTCCGTGTGCCTTTACTGCCGTTCACGAATTTTCGTAGTGACCCACGAATGTTCTTGTCTGTTGTATAGATGTCATTCGATGTGGCTTGACGCATGTAGACGAAAGAACAAAAGAATGTTGGAATCGAATTCAGAAAATTATGCCCTTCACGACCTTTGCAGGGGGCTGGAGACTGGTGGGCATGCAGTGGGTAATGTGCTAGACTCGGAAGCAGTACTTCTTTTGACACAAGAGATGAATTTCATATGCACATCATCTTCCACTCTCTCAATATTATGTGCGAGTATACCGGATGGGCTAAAGTTCTGCACGTTTTAAAATGATCACCCATCCAGCATGTGTTAGGGGGAATGAGGGGAATGACCATAGCGTGTTGGGCAGTACCGCGTCGCGCAGAATTCTTATAGCAAAAATATGGTTACTCGAACGCGGACGCTGATGGAACCCCCACCGTCCCGATTGCTTAAAATACATCCATTTTTGCACATAAACATTTACACAGTATTTTGACGTTTTGTTGACCGTGCATCTCAGTATATTTACATCAGTATTTAACCAAATTGGTGCACAAAATTTGTTTCACAATAAGTTTTATTTCATGCCTCTACATGTTTCCAGCACATGTGCCCATCATCAGGAGGTCAAAATTGTATTACACAGCCTCTGGTATCATCACGCTGTGTAATACAATTTTGACCTACTGATAATGAGCACATGTGCTGGAAACATGTAGAGGCATGAAATAAAACTTACTGTGAAACAAATTTTGTGCATGAAGTTGGTTAAATACTGATGTAAATATACGGAGATGCACGGTCAACAAAACGTCAAAGAAACAGAAATCTGGGTACATAACGTTCCAGCGTCGTTTATTTTTCGTAGACCCGACTGAAAAAAATAGAATGGGGTTTAGTGTTGTTTACGAGAAACTTCTCAGTTTCTCTCAGGGACACGGATCCATATACTAATCTGTTGGACAATTAATGCTACACTACTCTCGCCGAAAGTGATGACTGCGGATCGGAAGCCACAGCACTGATGTTTACATCACCGCGTTGCTAAGTCGAGTAAGGTCAAGACAAAAATATCTACTGGTTGCTCTGCATCTCTTCTATACTTCGGAGCAATATAAATACTTCTCGGTTGTACTGTAGGTCATTTGGAGTTAGGCTCCGTTTTTTGCGTTGCAGCTATGCGTTTCGTACGCAGTAACGGGTCATCCCAGCTCGACTCTTAGATTCTTTTGACACGTGTGTTGGTGTGGGCCACTTTTCTTTACCGTACGAGTTCAGGATATGCTGTGATGTGTGACGATTCCTAGGTACAGGCATGAGGGAATTTTTGTAACTACCTTTCTGTTAACAGTGCGCCCAGTTCCTTATTGGCTTGATACCGGTGTACATTTTGTACCTTGCCTGAATTGGACTATGTATCGTCCCTTAGTGTAGGTAGTACTATTTACGTGTGTTCGGAGTTCTGTCTGTTATGGGCAGGCATTCACGCAGTGTGAAAGTTGCAATGTCCGGCACGGCTGGGACCAAAATACTGCCTGGTGCCACTATTTTCCGGACATTAGAACGTTATACGTTACTTTTTTATGTTTTGCTGATCGTGCATCTCAGTATAATCTTAACAATTGACCAACCTAATGCACAAATTCTTGTTTTATAATAAGTTTATTACATTCCCCTACATGTTTCGAGCACTTGTGCTCATCATCAGGAGTTCAAATTGTGTTATACAACATCTGGTATCATCCCACACTGTAGGTGGCCGTCCGGTGCGCAGGTTGAGAGAGGACCTGAGCACCGGACGGCCACCTACAGAGTGTGACGATATCAGATGCTGTATAATACAATTTGACCTCCTGATGATGAGCACAACAGTGCTCGAAACATGTAGAGGAATGTAATAAACTTATTATAAAACATTGTGCATTAAGTTGGTCAATTGTTAAGATTATACGTAACGTGTTATCTCATTTTACCTTGTCACCCTCGTGGACAGACCCAGCCATTTAATTTGCTGATTTTTGGCCTGTCCCGGTTTCCCTACCGCGCTTTCTGGATCCATTTCTTCACTGCTTAGGTAATTCGTTGTATGTACAATCTAACAAGCCACCAAGGCACTGATATTTTAGTCTTTTAATCATCACATTCGCAAACGGCTGCAGGTGGATGAAATGGTTTTTTTTAAAATAAGTCTCTTAGCCAAACTGCAGTTAACTGAGCTTTTCATATCATCCGGTGCTGTATACCGCAGCTTCAACTGCAGTGCTGTAACGCATCCATCCTCATCGTGAAGGTTTATAGGCCCAGTGATCTATTCCGTCCCCATTAACATGTCCTACGGTGATGCACATTTTAGTAGATCTTCCACCGCTAATGTGGACACGCGGACCATAATTCAAAATTATCTCTGGGGTGTCGTAATACCTGTCGATTAAGTGTGACATGTTTATTGTATTGTTCTCAGAATGTTCAAGGACAGTAGAATGTATTAAAGACAAACAAATGCACCTTAATTTTATTGACGTACTTTTATTGTATTACGGTCACCAACATGTTTCGGCCTCTTATGTGGTCATCTTCAGAGTGATTTAGTTGAGAACAGGAGTACAATTACATTTAAGGTGTGTCTTATCCACTCCGAAATATTAAAAACCCATATAATTTGTGCTTAGAATTCACTGTTTAATAATAAAATAAAACATGGAGGACTGTAAAAATATCAGAACTTAAAATTATTTGGAGTGTGTGTGTGTGTGTTTGTGTGTATGGAGTGATGTATATAGCGAATATGTATGTTGAATTATAATCCAGTTTGTTGGGCGATGTTTGTAGTCTGGATGGTGAACTACTCGGAACTGGTCATAATGCAATAAAATTACTGTACATCAATAAAATTAAAGTGCATTTTGTTCGTCTTTAGTACACTTTATGCAGCTCATTAAACCGCGAGGAATATGGAACATCAAACTGTCCAAGGTTAAGTTTACAAACATGGTGTCTTTTAATTTCCCATCATTTTGTGCACACATAGAGGTGTGCGCTATCGGCCAATTTCTCTTATTCAACAAAGGAGAAGTTTGTGTTTCATATAATACGAGTAAAACCAACAAATGCACTAATGTTAAAATTAGTTTATATGTAATTTTTGTAAATTTTATTATAAATTATTTTTATTTTTAAATTATTTTATTATAAGTATAAAATTATAATACATAATTTTAACATCATTGCCTTTGTTGGTTTTATTATATCAAGTGTTTATTAAAGCACGGGGATGAATAGAAGAAGATAGTATCTTTACGAAAAGCAGGTCGCTTTGCTCCTGGTCTTATTTACAAGTGGACGAATGCTTTGTACAGGAAGGCAGCACATGATTGTGTGTTAACCAGCCAAGTTTTAATCAGGATTGCTAAGATCTTGCCCTTCTCCTGAAGGGCAGAACCTGCATGGTCGCCGTCATTGTTACATACTCCCACACGGCCCCCCGGTGCTGTAAGACGGGGCATTGTCTACTGCGGCAACCCACATGTGTCCATTCTTGAAAGTGAGAAAGCATTTCCAGTAACAGTGAGGTGGAGAATATTCTGCTCTTTCATAGTGTATTGTTTCTTATTGGATTAAGTTGAGACAAAAACGCTGAGAAGAATGCTTGGACGTAAGAGAAAGGAAATGAGAGAAGGATGAAGAAAATATCATGATCAGGGGGTTCGACATATTTTGCTTTTCGACATATGTTATTAGGAGGACGAGCTGGGTGGGTCATGTAGCATGCATGTGAGACTACAAATTTGTAGAACATTTTAGTCTGAAAGCCCGTTGGGAGAGTTAAAGAGGAATGACAAGTGATACAGGTTAGGAAACACGAGAGGAAACTGATTTTTTAAATTAATTCTCGTGAGCTGATTGCCAAAAGTGGACACAGAAAGGTTATGCAGTATATTACATCACGGTTTGAAGAAATGAAATGGTAATTTTTTAGATTCGTCTGAAAATAAGCGTTGCGTGGTGATGTTGGCAGAAATGGAGGGTGGATTGTAGGCGCTGTTTGCCTTCCGAGATTGTAATGTTGACAGAACTGGAGGGTGTATTGTACGCACTGTGTACCTTCTGAGATTGTGATGTTGGCAGAACTGGAGGGTGGACAGTAGGTGCTGTGTGCCTTCCGAAATTATGTTGGCAGAACTGGAGGGTGTACTGTAGGCACTGTGTACCTTCCGAGATTGTGATGTTAGCAGAACTGGAGGGTGGACTGTAGGCGCTGTGTGCCTTCCCAGATTGTGATGTTGGCAGAACTGGAGGGTGGACTGTAGGCGCTGTGTGCCCTCCCAGATTGTGATGTTGGCAGAACTGGCGGGTGGACTGTGACCACTGTATGCCTTCCGAGATTGTGATGTTGGCAGAACTGTACGGTGGACTGTAGGCGCTGTATGCCTTCCCAGATTGTGATGTTGGCAGAACTGTACGGTGGACTGTAGGCGCTGTGCCTTCCCATATTGTGATGTTGGCAAAACTGGAGGGTGGACTGTAGGCGCTGTGTGCCTTTCCAGATTGTGGTGTTCCTTAACTAAGCCAGGAGTTTATTCTCGTTTAAGTAATCTCATTAGGCCTCTTTCTTTCGATCTTAGCCACCACCTCTTAACGCGTACTCATTGTAGGTGTAGAGGTCATTGTTGCACACGATCACAGTGACACACACACACACATTCGGTAGGCCTCCTCTGGATGAGGGATCGGCCCGTCGCAACCATCTCTACCTCACAACACGCAGCACTCACTTTTGACAGACATCCGTGCCTTCGGCGGAATTCTAATCCGCAATCGCAGCAAACGAGCGTTCGCAGACCCAGGCCGTGGCCCACGCGGCCACGTAGGCCTGTTTCCGATTATGCATTAAGTGACGTGTGTGTTCATGTACTTCGCATACAGTGCTTTATGTGGCATGGTTTTGCTTAGTGGGCACATTTTACTTACAGTCGTCCCCATCATCATCATCATCATCGTCGTCGTCATCATGCAAAGCGAAGTGCGACTGCGCCTTGCGCTGTTTGCTGTGTGAGTCCGGGAAGTGCATCAAGGTTGTTATGCTACAGTCGTCAGCATTGTTCATTTCAGGGCGTGACCGAAGTCGAGTATTTCCCCGTCTCTCAATATCAGACGACTTTCTTATCTGCGCTTACACGTAATGCAGTAGATAAGCTTTCTCCTTGCGTCTTGAGCGACATTCTTCGTAGTAGTATGATTTTGTCTTCGTGTAACGGTGATGTTTTTGCGAGCGACGCGTAAAGAAGTGTATCAAAAATTGTGCTACATTCCTTTTGATACTGAAGCGCGCAATGTGGTTAGCGATTGACGTCGATGAATGTCACAGTAAATCGAAGTTACGCCAACTGCAGGTGTACGTAGTTAGTTGCTGTGTGTGGCCCTGGTAACAGCATAAACCAGAGAAGGTAATGTCGAAACAGTGTGAAGTCGTTTACAGCCGGAACCCTACGGCGGAAACCTCTCGCTTATTTCTAATAACCTTATTCATCCGTTACCTTGATAATACTTTCTTATGTACACAAACACAATCACTAGAATATAGGAAGCTGTTAATTTTTCTGCTGCTGAATATGGGTGTGATTTCTGGCATCTAACCATAAGGGAAGATCATTCACGAAGGGGGGTGAAGGAAAGCAGTATTGAAGATAATTCTTGTACCTAAGGGCAGGTGTGAAAACTTCCGAGCGCTAAGGTCGCCCGGGCGACAAAATTTTTTGTTTTAGCGCCTATTTTGTGTGTGGGTCCCCAGTGTGGAACTGAATGTCACCTATCTGGCGCCAAGCATTTTGAAGTGGCTCCTAGATCGGAAAATTCGGGACCGCTGCCTAAGAGAGAGGAAATAACGGGAGGATGGAGAGAATTGTGTGAGGAGGACCTCCGTTGTTGGTTTCGTAACCGGGGAACATTACGGTGGCCATGACTGAGGAGGTGGCTGGGACGTGTAGCACTTGAACGGGGAGAAGGTACTGTAAGTTCATACGCAGTGGTGCTCGGGAAACGTGTCCAGCCGTAGATGGGAGGGTAGCATTAAAGTGGATGTTATATAGAACAGGTGAAGGCTTGGATTGGATTCTGGTGACGAACGGAATTGATGCTAGCGGGGTGCTCTTACGAGCACGGTAGCTTATCGTCGGTTTGCATGGAATGTGGGGTATTTCTTGACAAGGTGAGCGTCTGTCAGCTTCTAAAGGAGGTGCATGTTTATAGAATTAGGTCGTGTATAGGGTTATTTTCTGTTTATTGAAATACTGAATTAATGAGTGTTTCTTAGCTCTGGTTTGTTAGCTTTCGTGACCGTATTGTATGAGAGTTGTAGGTGAAGAGTCCATAATTGAATACATATACACCGACCATTATTACACCTTCGAACGTGTATGCAGCTGTTACCACAGCCCGTTTCTCCCCGTCTTTCGGGTCATCATTGGGTATGTACTATATAGTAGGCCTGCATATTAATACAAGTCCGCTTTGATTACAGTGTCACGGTACAAACTCACATTGGATGTTTTACAGTTCAGTAAATTCTGTAAGGAATTTTTTAAGTCCTATAATTTTCGCTTTCTCTTGTGCGTTTAAAGTTACTATAATTTTTTACGTTTACATAATTTATTTTCAATTTGTTATTTATTGTCCGTCGTACACAACACTGAGGTGCAAAGTTAAGTTATGCAACAGTTAACAAAGCTACATGTTTCAACCCCTTGGGGTCATCTTCAGGCTTATAAAATATGGTATCATACAAGGTACGTCTGTTGTTGCTACCTACGGAATCCCGTTGTTTACAGTACGTTAGTTATAAAATATGTTATATAAAAATGTTTATTAAAATATAGATAAATATCATGTGATCATGGTGGACGAGTGAATCGTGATTGCAAGCATGTAATAGGTATCTATGTACCTGCGAACGTGCCGTGCTATGTACATAGATACTAGTTACATGCTTGCAATCACGATTCACTCATCCATCATCATCACATGATCTTTATCTATATTTTAATCAACATTTTTATATAACGTATTTTATAACTAACGTACTGTAAACAACGGGATCCCGTAGGTAGCAACAACAGACGTACCTTGTATGATACCATATTTTATAAGCCTGAAGATGACCCCAATGGGTTGAAACTTGTTAACTGTTGCATAACTTAACTTTGCACCTCAGTGTTGTGTACGACGGACAATAAATAAATTGTTATATTGGCACAACGGGATGGAAAACCCTCAATTTATAATTTATTTTCAATTTACAAAGGTCAGGACTCCTGAAGTTCTTAAGTCTTTGTCAGATAATTATTTTAAAATAAAATGATTGCTGCCGATTTTTAACGTAAAAATTGTTTACCTTGGTTTAAAAACGTGTAAAAGTTTGAAGGAAGGGATTTGTGACAGTTTTGTACAGAATGAAACGAAATTCAGACACTCGCTATCCATGACGTGATTTTATTGGAAAACGTTATAGTCTGCGGCATGCTTCCTAGGACGTTCAGTTTGGACGTAATTTTTAACAAAAAATCGCGCTATGGGGAGTTTGTATGCGAATTTCGTATCATCATGTATATTTTGGAGATGTGCAAATTCATTAACTTACGGGTGAAGGTCTGATCATTCTTCCAGACACTGCGATGTAGTGTTTCTGATTTGCAAATCAAGTAGTCTTCATCCGTATAGGTGTTATAGGAATGGAGGGATTCTATTACGTAAACAACATATGTATTTTGGCATAGGCCTAACCTTGGGGGAGTGGGGGGGGGGGTACAAAATCGACCATGTGTGTAAGGAACTATAATTGACGGAGGAGTCAAGTTAGAAAGAGGGGCAAGATTGGTTTGAACCAGTCCTTAACATACGTACACCCCTTTTCGCCATTCTTACCCCATGTATTTGTTTTTGCCTCTCCAACTCAGAAGCCCCCCCCCCCCCAAAGTAACGCCTGTGTATTTTGCTATGTTATGTACGTCGTGCTTTCTTTTTTTTTAAATCGGCTTACTGTCATGATTTTTCTTGCGTGTGGACATCTGTGGGCCCCATGGGTTGTCCGCATCTTGTAGTGAATTATGTTAATACCCATGAAGACCTACAAATAACAAATAGAAGTCCGAATTTACCACAACAACAGTAAGCGAAGTAACGACTGCCAATTCGGAATAAACCCGGTTTTAATGTACTGCTGTATATTATTGCCGGCCTAACATTAGTGCGGGTATCTGTGTAGAAGAAAAGATGGAACCAACAAGAGAAATTACCAGAAAGAAGCGCGACGAACCTACCGGCCTTCCTTGTTACGTTCTAGCTCCTTACTGACCAGGAAAAGTACTTGGTAACCTCTTACCGAACAGCGGAATATGTGTTTACGAAATTCGCCAACGAAGTTGGTTGATTGGATTTGTCAAGCACGCCAGGTGCACCGATTCCTTGTATTTGCCCTACTTGCTCTTCGTTTCAGTTTGCAAAATTTTGGCCTCATTCCAACTTATCCGAAGACCTCCATGAGCTTGTTGAACCAGTTTTAGATTTTCTAGAAGACCGTCTTTGTTGTCATGATAGCCGTGAGCCTCCGGGAATGTACATCTTGTCTAAATGGTGCATGATACCCATGAATAATGCTAATGCTGTGTGAAAGTGCATAGTTTGGGTTACTTCGCTAATTTCCGAGTTCCCAGACCGCCCATTTTGCATACTGTGACATCCATAAGTATGAAGAACTTGCATTTTGCTAATGTAACTAAATTTGTTTTTCATTTAAGATGGGTCGGCACTCACAACGTTATGACTGGACTGTAACCCCCATTTCTACTGCTGTGATAAGTTAATAATGCTGATCCTGTCATTTGTTCCTTGACAGTGTGACGTATGTGCGCTGTGGCGCTTAACAGCAACACAGCCTGTTTCAGGATTCAAAAGTAGTGTGGTGACAGTTCTTCGGAAAAAAAAAAGTACGACACTTTTAAAGGCAGTCTCTTTGTAGAACGTCAAATAACAGCATTACGGCCGCACAAGTACTATATTTGTATCTGTTTGATTACAGTGACTAACGACGCATTTGAACTAGACATGTGAAATGTTGTCTGAAGATAGACCACAAACATTCACAGAAATACTGTAAGAAACATTTATTATGTGTTATCGTGGTTGATAATGGTTTCTAGGCTACGGGCTGGACGATCCGGGGTTCGATTTCCAGCAGAGGGAAGAGATTTGTGTCGTCTCCAATTCGTCCAGACCGACGCTGGGGCCCAACCAGCTTCCTATTCAATGAGTACCGGCGGTAAAGCTTCTGGGGGCGTCAAGATTTCCAGCCGATGTTAAGAATGAGTGGGGCTGTACCTCCCCCCCCCCCCCATGTGCCGTCATATGTGCAAAGGGACAGCTGTACTTTTTTTTTAGCAATTATAAATGTAGCGACGTTGCGAAACTTCAAACTTAACATTGGACTAGTTCATTCGCCGTCCCGTGAATGCAACTACCGGGGAGCTGATAAGTCCTTAGCCCAACCAGGAAGGAAACAAGCTCGGAAGCATGTCAGGGACGCACGCGATTTCAACAACATCAGGACCCGAGCTGTCATCCAAGTTTTTTTTTCCTGCAAGGCAAGGCGCCGAAGGAAATTCACGTCATTCTGACAGAAACATTAGCTTGTTTCCTTCCTGGTCGGGCTAAGGATTTATCAGCACCCCTGTATATGCGTGAATGGGTCACTGAGGTGTGTAACAATTATAGAACTGTGTAGCCATGATGTGCATTCATTATCTTGGCTGACTGCGGGTTGGCCGGATATGTAGGAATTTTTGGTCACGTTCGCAAAACTGCTGGAAGCGACTATTAGTTTCGTCATGTGTGTGTGTGTGTGTGTGTGTGTGTGTGTGTCTGTGTCTGTCTGTCTGTCCGCCCGCGTGCAGCAACTCTGCTCCCACTGGACGGATTATCGTGAAATTTTCTTTTTGAGTATTTTTTCTAAAATCAGTAAATAAAACTCAAATTTCATTAGAATCTGACCACAGTAACGTGTGCTTTGCATGAATACCTGTGTCAGTTTTAAGATACCTCGCTGAATTATTCTCGTAATGAGAAATGTTTTGGGACAAAATTTGTAGACAAAATCAAAACACATCTTATTGTTCAATAATTTTTTTTTCGAAAATCGTTCCTTTTATATGAGATAATGTGGAAAAGTAAGGTAGAGCCAGATGGGCAGCAGATGGCAGTTTAAGCGGCGCATGCCGGAGAACTCAGGCAAGAATACAGACGCACATTAATGATATGTAATACTCGTTACTTTTAACACCAGCACGAAATATTTTGTAGTGCGACAACAGAGCGAAGGGGTGCAAATGTTGCATTTTCTTGGCAACACTGCACAATTTTATGTTGTTGATAGTTACATGTGCGCCAAGAGCAATGAAAAGTGAACGTACTGTTGCGTGTTACGCGAAGGCGCCGCGATGTAACCTTCTATGTACATGCCTATCTTATCTCTGTCACCATGTGCACCACGACAGTGTCACCCAGCTTCCTATCGGCTCCCTACCTTACTAGAACTGCCGGTGGAAATTGAGGGCTTTTACCGGGTACCTTGATCTCTGCGTACGCTTTCCAGGCGTTTAGCTTAGTCAGCAAACCGTATGTGATATTGCTGTCATAAGCCCGCATTTGATATTCGCGAAAAGTGTTCCGAAGTAAAAATTGTATCGTACATTTTTTATTTACATGGGTCCGTGCATCGTGAATGGAATGTAATAATTTTGCAACAAGATGCGACTTATTCAGTTTATTACATTTCTGTAGGCAGCTCTACATGTTTCGGGTGTTGACTCCCATCATCAGGAGCTCGTACAACTGTAAATACAGCTTCTGGTATTGATTAACCGGATCTACTACCAGAAGCTGTAATTACAGCTGTACGAGCTCCTGATGGTGGGTGTCAACACCCGAAACATGTAGAGCTGTCTACAGAAATGTAATAAACTGAATAAGTCGCATCTTGTTGGAAAGTTATTAAATTTGTATCGTACGTGTTGCAGCGGAAAGATGACATATTGATATTTTCTTTTGTAAAGAATGAGATCTCATCCTTTTCTCGACTTTGACATTGTAGGTTTTTAAATTGTAGTGTGCCTGCCTGATGATGGCCCTGTAGGCCGAAACATTTTAGTTCGGAACGGTGGTCTGTGTATTGTTTTATTTCATTACTTGTTACGTATGGTACTTAAGAACGCTCTCAGTTGCTAAGATATACAGCGTGGATGGCTGATGAATGAATAAACGAATTAGTGTTGAGCATTGGTGGAGTAACACCGTCTGGTGGAGAAGGAAGTTCCAGGAGAAGTACCTGTTGCAATGCCACTTTGTCCACCACAAATTCAAAATGCCCTGGTGCGTCTTCGTAATTTTTGATACAGTAATTAATGTTGGGTCGTGTAACGAAATTGTAGAACTCCACGTCCGTATTATGGCAGTCGGATTAAACCATTATTTATTGCACTCTTAATGCGCAACCGAGATTTTTGTCCATTCGAGGACGTGAGCATCTTCGACCGGTTAAATGCCGCATAACCTTGCAGTGCATTTGAATGCAGTTAATCTGCTAAGTATGTTGTGGTCTCTTACGTCGTATAAATAGCAGGTAAATTTCGTTTAATTTTCACAAAGACAAATTAAAATATTTAATACGTTTTATGACTTTCCGTATTGCTGCCTAGTTTTCTCCGTAATGTTCGCGTTACACTGTTGTCTGTTAATTGCGGTTGTATGTCGCTGTACATAATTGATAGTAATAGTAAATACAACTTGTTTAAATTAGGAGTTTGAAGGAGCTCACAGTATCCATCTTCTGCATTATGCAGGTCATATTTAACATTTGAAATGTGTGAATCTAAAAGACTATCTTCTTCAAGTTCGAAGAGTTTTCGTGATTCAAAGCTAATGTATGCTCGCTCGGCTGGGCGCCTTTTTTTGGAACAAGCAGCAGCTGGAATACACAGCGAACACCACTCCAGCAGTCGGTAAGTTACATATTCCGTTTTCATAGTGGGGCAGCCCAGTTGGGGAAGATGACAGTTAGTCACCTGGTCAAGTTCTTCGCCTTTCATGGAAACCAAGATACGTTTGCTGAATCCTGTCACGAGCCGGATAAACCTATTACACGCCCCAGCACCCCGTGTACTGAAAATTAGTTTTAATACTACCGTTCGATTCTGTCGCACTTCCGCCAAGTAATCTTTTCCGTTAGGTTTCCCGACAGAATGTTTATGTGCATTTGTAATTTCCCCATGTGTACTGCATGATCCGCCCATCTCACCCGCTTGATCTGATCATCCTAACATCTGAGCGTACATGGCATTATTTGTTCTCGCTCTTATCTCAGACATGGCATTATGTTCATTTCGTTCATCTTAGATTATCTAGTAAAGTGACTAGTTCCTGACGTGAACGGGGTTCGATTCCCGGCAGGGGCGACTACGGGTCGTACCCGGCGTCCCTACGCTGCAGGAACGTCATGATGAACACTCATGACCATGCGGTTCCGAGTTCAAGACAGTGTGGCGCCTTGCCTCCATTCCTGTGCTAGAACAGGAACAACTTTATGTTGTGAACGTCGTGACACGGTGTTTACCGGACAGGCTAACGCGTGGCAGAGGGCTGCCTGCTCTAAGGCTCACATACAAACGCGATTGAGGACCGCCTGCACGCAAATCGCAGCACCCAATTTTGTTTTTATCTCCGCGTTGCCTTGTTAATTGCTTGTGAGAGTGCTAAGTCGCTACTGTGCGCACTGCAGTCTTGTGTGTGCGTTTTGTGGTTTGTTGTTTCCTTGTGTAATTGCTTATGAGTGCGGTAAGCAGCTACTGTTTGTGCGTGGAGTGTTCTAGTGTCTGTGTTGGAGCCACTGCTAACGAGGCCACGGTGCTCTGTCCTTCTCTTTCGTCCCCCGCACCCCCACTCTCCTCCTCGGTAGCTCCACCTCGTGACCACGATGTCCCGTTCGTCCCGTTCTCCGAGTTCCACCAGTTGAGTGTTGTCTCTCGCAGAGAGAGGATGTGCTAGTGTGTGCCTTCTGTTTTTTTTAATTATATACGTCTTTGCGGTAACATCGTATTTTTATATGCGTGATGTAATCCCAGTTATAGTACGTGTGCCCAAAAAGGTTGGGCGATTTTATTACGGTTCTGTTTTTGTAAGTGTGTTTGATATACAAGTACAGTGTGAAGATGAGGTGCAGATTGTGCGAGCTGTTCACGGATCAACTGCAGGCTTTCAGTTTTAATAATTTGCACAGTATCCCCAATCAGCTGCATCATTACCACCAGCACATGTCCGCTGTAGCCAGTAGCACCTTTCTGTTGCCACAGTTGCGGGACACGATCGCTGCTTGCCTGCTCCGAGGTAGGAACGCTTCCTGGTGGAGTAATGTGTGTGAACACAGCCATTGAATGCTGTACCAACACTGTATTGACAGTAACAGGTCATGTTTAGGATTGCGGGGGGGGGGGGCTGCTTATTACAAATTTTCACATTCGTACCTTGCATCTTGATATTACCAGTTTTATTTGTTCACCAACTGATGCACTAGTGATTTGTCGTAAAAAAATATAAAAATCTACATTAAGAAGCTCCGACATGTTTCGGTGTATTTTACACCATCATCAGGGAGCGCATTAATTCGTGCGTACTAAAGTTACAGTTGTTAAAATAGCAAATTTTAATGTTTTTTTAAAGACACCTTACTAGTGCATCAGTTGGTGAATAAATAAAACTTTGCTTATTACAAAATTGCTTTTCATAAGCTCAGTTTAGTAAATTAATCGTTTTCAGATACAGCTTTAAAAATTCGCTGTGCACACCGTGAAGCCAATCGGGGAATGGAGGTATAGTCCCACTTATTCCTTCCTTGGACCCGTAGTGGAGGTGTGTTTACTTTCATGCCGCGGTTATGTAATCGTGTTGTTTACGATGTAAACTCGCCCATCGCACTCCATTTCTATGGTTTTGTGACGTATACATTTGTTTTACGATAATAAATGTTGCAAAATTACGTGAGATTTATAAACTGTATCATGAAAACGAGACCGATAGTAATCTGACCTGACAGTGTTCGGAATGTAATGTTTGTGCTTTCGTTCGATGTCATATTAAACATGTAAAATGCACCTTTCGGTGATAGTAATATCGCCTTTTGGTCGTGATGTATTTGCGTCGAGGTATTGGCGGTAACCACAAATCAGTCAGGATGGCGTGTTTCCTGGTTGAGGTATGAACCCGTGACATTCCAAGTACGGAATGCTAGCCACTTTGCTGCGACGTTAATTCCGTGTCTCATGTCACCCCAGGCACGTTTTCGTAAAGTTGAACTTGTAGCACCCCCAGGCCAAATACGAAGGGCAATGTGTGTGGAAAGTTGGAGACGCTAGAAGAAACGAAGCGCATGCGCATTGGAACTGTAAACTGACATTTTATTTCAGTAATTTCAGTTATAAAATTTAGTAACGTACATGTGCGTGAGCTTTGTTTCGTCAAAAAAATGGTTAAATGTAGTTCAGTATTTTTTTATCGGCTATCCTCAACCCCCAGGTAAATTGACGAACTTCGTTGGAGTGAGGCGACTTTGCCAGTAGTCGCATTGCCTTCACATTGGTGTGAGTGTAAACTTCATGTTGGCGTTCCTTGCAATAAATCCGCTCATTTTAGTTATATATATATATATATATATATATATATATGCATGACATTTCTTTACGAACTAGGCATATCGGCCCTTCATCTGTACCTACCCGGTCATATTGGTACCCCTACCTCCACTGTAACTAAGCCTATCGATGGCCTCTCCCATGTCTGAACATATTGGCTGCCGTCCGTGTGTGCCGTAAATGGGCATATAGACTGCAGTCACTGTGCGCTGTAACTGGGCATATCGGCAGCCCTCCCTTTGTACCGTAACCGGGCATGTTGGCAGTCCTCCCTTTCTACCGTAACCGTGCATATTGGCAGCCCTCCCTTTGTATCGTAACTGGGCATATCGGCAGCCCTCCCTTTGTACCTAACCGGGCATATTGGCAGTCCTCCCTTTGTACCGTAACCGGGCATATTGGCAGTCCTCCCTTTGTACCGTAATTGGGCATATCTATGGCCCTCCCTTTGTACAGTAACTGGACATATTGGCAGTCCTTCCTCAGTGCCGTAACTGGGCATATCGGCAGCCCTCCCTCAGTACCGTAACGGCTTATGGGCATATCGACATCCTTTCTTTTGTACCATAACTGGGCATATTGGCAGACCTCCCTCTACAGTAACTGGGCATATCGGCACCACCACCCCCCTCCCCGTTTGTACCGTAACTGGGCATATTGGCAGGCCTCCCTCTCCCGTAACTGGGAATATCGGCGTCCCTCCGTTTGTACCGTAACCGAGCATATTGGCGGGCCTTCCTGTACCGTAACTGGGCATATCTGCGTCCCTCCGTTTGTAGCGTAACTGGGCATATCGGCATCCCTCCGTTTGTACCGTAGCCGGGCATATTGGCAATCCTCCCTTTGTACCGCAACTGGGCATATCGGCATTCCTCCGTGTGTACCGTAACCGGGCATATTGGCAGGCCTCGCTCTACCGTAACTGGGCATGTCGGCATCCCTTCGTTTGTACCGTAACTGGACAATATTGGCAGTCCTCCCTCAGTACCATAACTAGGCATATCGGCAGCACTCCCTTTGTGCTGCAATTGGGCATGTTGGCCGCCCTCAGTACAGTAACTGGACGTATCCGCTGCCGTTACTCTGGCTCCTTTCGTCTCCTTTTCAGTTAAATTACTGTTATGTTCTTTAATTTTCTCTCGCCTCTATGTTTTTCTTATGGTGTGTGATTGAGCCGAGAGCTTGTTAACGCATTAGCAATTTACGACGGATTTTATCCCACAAATACCCCTCTCTGTTTCACACGTAATGTACCCCAAGCCCATGCACCAAGACCGTTAATAGTGTGGGATAATAACTGAAACGTATGATTATCGGACTATATGTATGCTTTTCGGAATGTAGTTAACATTCAGGGCAGTTTACGAAAGGTTGCAGTGATTCAGCAAGAAACAACCACACCGCAACTGATATTACCAGAGTTTAAAGTACGGACAGCGGTGTTGGTCAAGTCTTACCGGATGGTACGCCGTGTTGACCGGTAAATACCTAGTAGTTACCAACGTTGCGAAAAAGCGTAGAATGCCTTCTTCACGCTGAGAGAGTGGCTAGAAATGTTCATTCTTCTCTCTCGCCCACTCCTTTGGGACTGCTGGACTATGAATACTTGGCTTCTTCGAAACGTCGGTAGCTGTTTACCAGTCGACTTGGCGTAACATCCCAGAAGACTTAAATGTTCAGATAATGACCCAAGCCTCAGAATAATCAAAAATGATGTGTGTTACCCTCAACTGTTCTTGCACGATTCGTCTTATAAATCAGAACGTTCATCTGGTATCTGCCGCTGTCAGCAGATGGAGTACAGTTCGACACGTCTCTGTGCCATCCTGCTGGTCGGTGTTCGGTCTTCTGTTTGTTTGTTTTTGGCACAACAGCCCCCCGCGGGACAGGGCCTCCTCGTTCACGAGGTTTCTAGATCCCACACGACGCACAACAGTCGGTAGGACTCCTCTGGACGAGTGATTAGCTGGGCGCAGTCGGTCTTCTGTTAGGACGTCATAATGTTTGCCCTCGCTGTCACGCTGTCCCAGTGAATGGTTCATATTCAGTGTCTTGTAGTGGGTGACTACCAGGTAGACACTCGAACTTACGAGGTGGGAGCGCCACAGCCGAAATGAGGCAGCCATAGGAGTCTTTAACAGCACTGTCATTAGTGATAAAAACAACGGTGTCAAGGAATTTGCGACCTCGTACTTAGTATTCTTAACGTCTGTGAATGCCGTTCGAAGTAGCGATCACAGCATGCAGGATGCAAGGTGCAAACGGCGCGTGTGCAGACTCCATGTTTCCGGTACGGTTAGCCCAAAAGACGCTACGATTTTTCGAGCGGCTCGCGGTTTGATCTCCCTGTCTGTCCGAGAGGTGCGGACAACTCGCCGAACCTCTGTCTTGCCGAGGGCCTTCGTTGTTTTGGAGCAGCATGTGGCAACATTTTATAATTTTAAAACTGAAAATGTAGCAGTTCGCGGTTCTGTGGTTAGAATAGGCAACTTCGGTACGTGTGAATAAGTTATCCTCTCTCGCATGGGTTAACAAATACACGTCATCACAGTTGGTCGGAAGTGTAGAAAGTCTTTAACGTCCTCCTTCGTTGTATAAATAGTCAGTTTTCTCCAGATATTCGTAACTGTGCGCCCCCGCCCCCAGATTTCCGTCCCAGCGCTATAGGATACGCAAGCCGGAATGAGCTTCGCCTGGTATGTCCACAGGACCCTTGAAGACTGCCGTCGAGTTTGCAAGTGACTAAATGAAATGAGGGGAGGTAAAGAGGAGGGGCACTGAGTTCAAACAGCACGTTAGGCAAGTAGGTGTCATTTGTTTACCTTGTTTTTCTCGTAACCTTTTCCTAGAGTATTGATTCCATGGAGCAGAGTTCTCCTTGTTGAACTGGTCTACAAATTCCTCTCTCTTCATGTAACCCAACCAAGGTCTCATTACGGTGATCGTCAACCCAATACTGTATCGTAACCCGCATCAATTTAATCAACCATACATCCTCACGCTGTGTATAAGATTTGTTTTAGTATTATCGTCCGATACACTCTGGGGTCTACGAATTAAACATATTTTCGCATATAATCTCAAGTATGGTGTGTTGTTGTTCCATTGTGTTTGAGCAACGCGAACTTGAAATTCGTAGCATACTGCAGGGTTTATTACAACACATCCTTCGCCCGTCACTGTTGTGGTTCGCGGAAGTTGCTCATGAAAAATAGTATTCGGATAGTTTGCCTACTCACGAAGCTGACAGCGAACGACATTTTACGTGATTTTTTAAGGAAAGGAAATTCATAGCTGACTGAAATTAATCCGCTGTAAGTGAATGGGCGGAAATAAGCATCCATTAAATAAGAAATAATATTTTAGCAATGTGTGGTGGCTCCTGCCCCACTTGCCCCCTGAAGTGCTGCTTCCAGAAGCTCTTCTAGCTGACAGCCCCAGGCATATAGTGTTTTGTTATTTGTCAACTGTGGAAATTCATACAGAATTCAGCGTTATCGAATCTGAAGCCGAGTCGTTTGGGATCGAAATCGGCACTACAGTACGTGTAATCACTACCCCATACTGCTCAAGAATGTGTGAAAGACAGGACAGGCAACGTGAAAACATTGAGGCGCTTTTGTGTAACCATTGTTGCAGTGTAAAAGCAATAAGTATTGCATATTCTGAGTGTTTGTAGCCGTACATATTCAACATGCAATGCGCATTAGCCATATTGTCATCTGTGGTATTTCCGGTTTTACAATATTTTTACACATTATCTCATAAACGGCACGATTTTCGGAAAAAAAAGCGTTATTGAACGTAAAATGGGTGTTTTTATAATTTCTATAACTTTTTTCTGAAACAATTTTCATTCTCAGAGGCAATGAGCGAGATATGATGAAAATGTAAATTGGTCTTCATGTAAAGTACCCATTATTCTTGTCGTATTTTGATGAAACTTGAATTTTCACGACAGATTTTCGAAAAATACTGAAATATAAAATTTCATGAAAATCCTTCCAGTGGGAGCCGAGTTGTTCCATGCGGGCGGACAGACTGACGTGACGAAGCTAATAGTCGCTTTTTGCGATTTTTCTGACGCGCCTAGAAAGGGTTTTGTATTAACCGTGGCATACTGCTGCCATCGGCCGTCATGTCAGTAGGCGTGCAGTGCCGATCTGCTTGTACGGTTTCCTACCTCGCTTTCTTATTTCTGTTTTTCGTCTCGTTCTCAAGGCAGTATGTATATAGTGTACGGCTTCGTAGATAATGCGGTATCAAGAGACATAATTTATCGGTAACCAGTGTTAGTTGATCAAGAGATGCGTCTCTTTTTTTCGTCGTATTGTTCAGAAGTCCTTGGGTATTGCCCCAAGCCTTGTGTTCGCCGTAATTTATCCGCCACAGTAACAATCTCTTGAGATGATTGGACTCCTTAATACAAATTGCGTATGGTTTATGACGGCATTTCGCATATGACGCAGAGAATGTGTTAGTGGCAGCGAGTTGGCATGGACTAGTTCAGCGCTTTGCACGGACTAACGCAGTGTCGCATAATGAAAGCTGGGTGTTAGGGTTCGGAACTTACGACCCATTGATACACGTGCTTTTATTGACAAAGCTGATTTAGAAGAGAACTCCCGCCATCTTCGTATAAAAAAATTTTTACATGGTTTGCAGGATCCGCAGTCGGTGAAGTAGGTACATTCCATTTGTACGTGCAACTGCTGATTCCAGTGACCGCATGGTCTGACGCGTGGGTCTGCGGCCGCTCGCTTGCTAGGATTGCGGGTTCGAATCCTTTCGGGGGGTATGGATGTTTGTCTCTTGTCACTGTTGTTTGTTGTGAGGTAGAAGTCTCTGCGACGAGCTGATCACCCGCCCAGAGGAGTCCCACCGACCGCGTTGCGTCCTTGTGTGTGATCCCAGGAACCTCAAGAATGACGGGGCCATGGCCGGCGTTGGATTGCAGCGCCACAAGGGGGCGGGGGGGGGGGGAAATACGTGCAACTTTGTGTAACTCTGTCTTTCAGAGTTTAGCTGCGTCGTTGTTAAAGCTATTCCAGTGTTTTGGCGTCGGCTGTCTTCAGGGCGAATGAAGTGGAAGGAGGATGTGGCTGTCGCCCACCCTGAAAATAGCGACTGCACTACACGCCGAAATACTGGAACGGGGAAGAGCACACGACGCGGCAAATCCAGAAAGCGAAGTGTTGCTACATGCGGGCAGATGCGGTTTGAAAGATTTTGGGCCCATTTAAGAAATAAATTTGGGGGTCATACATAGGAATTGTATTTAACTGACAGTGCAAATAGAGCGGTTGAAGGCTCTAAATACGAAACGGTTGGCACAAAATCTGAAATATAGCCAGTTTCTTTGCTCCCCCGCGAAGGGTCGGGCTCCATGCAGCCGCATAGATGTCGACAACCTTTAATCCGTCCTGCATTGAGGCTACACAAACACAAGGACAAATGAAAACTAATATCCTAACTGGGAACTTACAAGATGCACCATGTCTCGTCAACAGATTGCAGGACATAGACCGTGCTGAATGATGATATTCTGGCAGTAACTACTTTTGAACCTATAATCAGACTTGCAAGAGAAATGCACTGGCATGTATAAAGCCCCCGCAGGCTCGCGGTGCTGAAGGCCGCCAGACCTAACAGAACATTAAGTTCGTCCCTTCGTACTGGATTCCATTCTTCTGTTAGAAAAAAGTTTTGTGTGTCCGTGGCGAGCTCCGAGAGTAACTGTGCTTATAATTGTCGGAGATCCCCTGACCGATTATCTGCACTGCTGTACGGAGCGATGCGTAGTACCATTCATTGCAGTCGTGTGTCTCCCCGACTGCGGTCCATCGCTGTGGGACGTACAAAATCACGAAAGGCGGTTTTTGCAGGTTATTGAGTTAAGGTCTACTTGCAGTTTCTCTATATGTCATATTAACGATTTGTGATTAGCCTATAAATGAAGAAACCAGTTTGTGTTATTAAGGAAATGTCTGCAGGGAGATCATTTATGAATTTGCCTTTCTGCTACTGGGTGGGAAGGAAGATTCTGTCAGTTTTAGGCATATGAAGGCTCGTAGATCCTGAAGTGCAATATACGATTGCAAACATCCAGTTTCATATAAAATGTACTTTATTGATAGGCTGTATTCTAAGATTTATTACCACAATAATTATTTTTAAATAGTTAAATTATATTTAAATTTATTGTTGTAGGTTGGGTGCCTTAATTCCTGTATTCCCTTCAAGCATCCTAAAATTTAAAATGCTGCGAGCCACTTGTCAGTAATATTGTACCTACAAGTCATTGTAATGTGTCATTTTACTTACGAAGTATGTTATCTATGCCAGTGTTTGGCGACGCTTGCTTCGTAAATTTCCAGTAACAGTGTGAAGGTTATTTTGCGACGCTCAGCTATATGCTGTTGAAATTTGGCGTCAAATGAGATGTGTGGTAAACTGAGGGGGTAGGAGAGGAAGGGAGTGTGAATTTGCTAACATCTGAAAGCTTTACTCCCGAGAAGAATGCTGGGTATTTTTCCCGCCGAGACTCGAACTGTTTCTACTCGAATAGCAGACGCTTCACCCGTCGAGCTACGCTGTTCGTTGGATAACGTTAGTGTTAGAGGAACGTCTTTAACTGGCGAGTCCTGTGCCCGGAAGTTAGCGAGAGACCCGTGGTGTTGCTTCTACCTTAGTATAGTCGTGTAGGCCGGGTCTGTCAGCTTAATCAAGACATTTCATTTAAGCCGTGCGGCGGTGCGTTGCGCTTCTCACACCCACGTGTAGTGGGCGTACTATTACAGGGATCAACTGTGTGTGGGAGTTGTACGCTTCACATTTGCGCTTGCGTTGTAACGACGTGGTCGAAGAATTTTGACATTTCACTGTGAACTCTAGTGGGTTGTTTCAAAAGTCAGGTGTGTTAAAAAAAAAGTGTTGGTTATGTTCAGAGTGCTTCGCGTGTCTGTAAAGATCCGCTCCGAATTGAACCTCCGCGTGTGTATAACCATATTTCTGCTTTATTTAGTACCAAAACCGTCATACATTCGCCGCCCACATATTTGTGAAGGCGTGCTCGCGTGAAATGGTAATAGACGTATCTTGTAAACATCATTTTATTAAATTAATTTTGTTTGAACTTCTGTGGTCTCAGGTGACTTGTGTAAACGAAACTTTGAAACGTGTGGGCTTATTGTATTCATGTATTTTATTTACGATGTTCAATACAGTACCCTAATACGGTTTACTTTAAGCCCCCCCCCCCACTCTTTTGCTGCAAAACATGGGTTTGGGGGCTCGTATTTGTGTTTTCAGTATCTGCCATTCGCCTTCATATAAAACATTGTAAAGGGCCGGCATAACTCAGTCGGTATAGCGATTCGCTACGGTTTGGACAGTCCGGGGTCAAATCCCGGTGGGGGGCTGTAGAGTTTCAGACTTCATACTGCTTGCATGCTCGTAGGTTGGGTCCAGGAGTAGGTTTATATAATCAGTCCCTTCTCGTCGAAACGTGACCCTGGCTGCGAAATACAAGCCAGTCACGACTGAGCCGTCTTCGGAAGCCTTCAGTTGTCACCTAGTTGTCGTGCGGTTACTCTCTGTCCCAAGGAGCCAGAGCAGTGCAATGCTGTGTTGTCACATTCTTAATTGTAGCCGAAGAAAATGAGTGGTTGGAAATGCGCTGTACATTTGGCGGTACATGTTGATATTCCGGGGGAGAAAAAAGACGGCTATGGCTGATACACCCAGCACCCCCCCCCCCTCCTCCGTCCCTTTTGCAAATCGTTATTCTCATTGTTTTAAATCAAAGTGCTTCGGAAAAGAACGGTGTAATTTGAAAGTAAGGTAGGATACCTGGTCTGCCGAATGGCCCGTCGGCAGAACGTCTGCCTGCGCGGGGCAACACGAGGTAACGTCAAAATTTGCGTGCGCACATTCAGTTTGTAGTGGAATTCGAACAGCTATCACAGTGTAAGAGATTTGAATGTCGTGCGTGCTGTCGACCGCGATAAGACTGTGACGTAAAGCTCTTTTGTTATGCCTGCGTGTGTTCAGGGATGCGAGTGCCTGGCGCAAGCACGCGCACGCGAAGTGTTGGGTTGCAGCACATGTGAAGCCCACGGCTCGTCCCTATTCATACTGTCTTCGCTGAACTGTATTGCTATTGCTGGTTTTCATCTTCTATCATGAAATCGGGACTGCATGCCGTCCGTCCATCTACAGGATAAATATCACACTGAATAAAAGTTAAGGGACAAGAAGGCCGGTCGAAACTTCGAGGTTGTACGTATATGGGAAACTGAGTCATATATGACAGGGTTGTTCTTATTTGGAACTATTTTGGTAGCTTATACGTTTCACAGATGCGTTTATACGAGTAATGTGCCTTGTAATAATTGCCCACGTGACATATCCCGTGGACTGTGCTGCAGCCGTGTTCCGCGCCACTGGCTTCAGTTTTTCTCTGCAAATGGATTCGGCGTCTTCGTTCCGTTCTAAAGTAAGACAGTGCTTTCCTCGATTCCGAGGAAACTTCATTCCAAAGGGCGTTGATAACCGACCAGTGATCACGTTCGCAGATTCCTTCTGCGCATGTGTTCCGTCATGTCTTTGCTGTTCCTCGTGAATTGCTTAATTTTGGGTTGCATTAATTCGTACGACGTATGGAGAAAACAATTGGTAATGTCACCGTCTGACTGCTCCTCGTATTTGGTTGGTTAACGTAGGATTAGGTAAATGAAGAGTGTCTCTTTTACCTTATCCCCGAGGTCGGCGGGTTTATCGCGTAGAAAGCCTGCATTGACCGGAACATCCCACGACACCTTCCGTGTTCAGGGAGACGATAAAAAGAAATGAGTAGTGCGCGATACGGTGTTTATAAAATTGATTCACACTTTTTTTTAGTCCCACATGTCATAGTCGCACGCACTTACCCTGTCATTGACCTAGAAAACTTTTTCCGTACTCACGGAACCCATTTCGACTCTGGCTTCGGTTTTTATGTTCATGACAGATTCATCGCCTTTTCGTTGTCCGAAAGCTTATTCGACAAACCGTCCCCCGATTTCGAAACGTTTTCATGGACAGAGGCGTTTTTGAACGATGTTTGCATTCGTAGATTTTTCCCGGACATTCTCTTCTGCACGGACCTGCTCTTTGTTTAATTTTGGGGTGCGTTGCTTCATGTGTGGTTGACGTGTTGTTGGTGAGTGAGTTGTGAATTTGTGTTAAAGTTAGAGTAGGTTTAATTGTTATGTTAAATTTACTTGTTTAATAATTAGACAAGAAATTTTATTTCACACATGTAGACGTATAATTATGTTTGTGACGTAAACAGTAATCGTCATCTGAACCTACACCGAAGGCATCCATGTACTTCATTGTCGTGTCCGACGATGAGTGGACCTTTATTTCCCTAAGCAGCACATCTGTACATCTCTGAAGTGTATCCAGAAACAGCTCCACGATTCCCCAGCTACTTAGCAAAGACGTCTTTGGCGTGATTTCGACATTCATCCATGCGTCTTGAGCATGAGTTGCCGAATGAATATGCATGTACTCTGTGTTGCTTACGTTAGAGTCCTGTCGTGTCTGCCAGAATATTGTCGTGTCGTAGAGATACTTCTGCCACAATAGTGTGTTCATTGCCCTCTTAACGTAACCTGTGATCACTCCCGGAACCAAATTGGACGACAACCACCTGTTGTAGATTTTAGTACCCGGGGGGGGGGGGCTCGCGTTTTCGTCCTACTCTGGAGCAAGATTTGCAACATATTCCTCGAGTACGAAGCGTCTGCTTCTGTTACCTTCTTGGTACGTGTTGACATTCTTGGGTTGCTCATACATACTATTTTGCATGATCTGCTCATCCTGATATGCTGATAAATTTTGGGGTGCATTTACGTATATTTCATTGTCATGATAATGTAAATATTTCCTGACTGGCGGTATCATTAGAGCAGGATAGTGCATTCGTAGTAATCGACCAACCTAATGCACAAATTCCTTTTTCGCAGTAAGTTTATTATTTTCCTCTACATGTTTCGAGCACTATGTGCTCATCATCAGGAGGTCAGAATTGTATTATACAGCATCTGGAATCGTCACACTCAGTAGGTGGCCGTCCGGTGCACAGGTTGAACAGGAATTTGTGCATCAGGTTGGTCGATTACTAAGATTGTACTGAGATGCCCGGCCAGGCCCCCCCCCCCCCCCCCCAAAAAAAAAAGATAGTGCTTTTTTACGTTTTGCTGACCGTGCATCTTAGTATATTTATTTCGGTATTTAACCAACTTGATGAACAAAATTTGTTTCACCCGTGCACGAGACGGCCACCTATAGGTGTGATGATAACCAGAGGCTGTGTAATGCAATTTTGACCTCCTGATGATGGGCACATGTGCTCGAAACATGTTACTTACTTACTTACTTACTCCATGGAGCAGAGTCCTTCTTGAGAAGCTAACTGGTTTGCAGCTAGTCAAGAAATTCCCCGCATTTCATGGAACCCGAAGGTTCATTACCGTACTCACAAGC
>Ga0131853_10002373_pt1 | contig 33650 bp, 26 predicted proteins | sample TergutLab28metaG_FD_92764 | JGI IMG/M metagenome (GOLD analysis project Ga0131853, IMG submission 92764) | Labiotermes labralis P1 segment gut microbial communities from Petit-Saut dam, French Guiana - Lab288 P1 (version 2) (version 2) | ecosystem: Host-associated > Arthropoda: Insects >... | reverse complement strand
GTGTGTACAGTGAAAAACTCCTGACGATGGACAGAGGAACTGTCCGAAACATGCAGAGTTTTATTCCAAAAATAAATTTGAGAAATTAGTGCATCTAGTTGGTTTTATTATAAGAATTTATCACAATGCACGGTCACTTGAACGTCAAATTTATGACATATGTTAACTTTGTTATTGTTTCTAGGCTCAGGCTCGTGAATGCCTGTTTGAGAAACTTGAACTGCAGTCACGTGAACGGAGGGATGTGGACGTGTGTTTGGATCTTGCCCAGGAGGCAGCACAGGTCAGTGTTGCAAAAAAGTATTCTTACTGCAAATAAGAGCTAGATCTGGCCTTCCAGGCACCTTCTGTTACAGCTGTATCATAAACATTCTTGATTTTCAACACTGTTCATGTTGTACTAACATGAGAATGTCTTCATAGGCATGTTATTCCTGTTTTTTTCAGAGTCTAAATTCATAGTTAACGTGGTTTCCCACAAGAGCTCTTACCTGTAGGCTCAGCTATTTCTTCCAGCTCTAACAGCCCTGTCCTGCATCATGCATAATGTCATTCGTGTGTTCATTTCTTAATTTGTTCACCCATTCTTCTGCATATATATAAGGAGAAAAGAAAAGATACAAATTCACAGTCAAAACACAGTTTACCAGTGTTAAAACCATTTTCTTTTTGTCTAAACACAACTTTATCTTTGTGCAAACCAGCTTTTTGTTTGTCTAAACACAACTTTATCTTATGTATATTGGACCGTGTATCGTTGCAATAGTTGAGGAATAAGAGACCAACTTAATGTCACTAGTTATTATGCTTTACTTCACTTCTGCTATGCTCAACATGTTTCAGACATTAATACATCCATCATCAGGAGCCTGCGACTTTTCTATTGAATCACCACATTAGTAGTGTGTTCTTGTTTCGATGTGTGTTGGAGTTTCGGTGTGGCTGAGATGGGGTGGTATCCTTGTGGCAGGCTGAAGCACAGGTTGTGCTTCAACATGCTACACGGATACCACCCCATCCCAGCCACAATGAAACTACAACACACATCGAAACAAGAACACACTACTAATGTGGTGATTCAATAGAAAAGTCGCAGGCTCCTGATGATGGATGTATTAATGTCCAAAACATGTTGAGCATAGAAGAAGTGAAATAAAGCATAATAACTAGTGATATCATGTTGGTCTCTTATTCCTCAACAACTTTATCTGTGTGCAAACCAGTTTTTTTTGCCTAAACACAACTTTATCTGTGTGCAATGCAGCTTTTGTGACTAAACACAACTTTGTCTGTGACTTTGCATCTTTTCTTTTCTCCTTACATGTGTATAATTAGAACACAATATGGGTGTCTTGTATAAACAACCCATTCGTCTGTTGGGTGCTAAGCACTGTGATCAAGTGAGTAGCACTCAAGTTCTGAATGACCCCATTGAGAATCGAACTTGCAGCATTTCCAGCTTGTAGTGCAGTTCCTCAACCAACTACACCACCACACACCCCATGTTACATGCCATCAGAGAATTGCATTTTAGTAACTTTATGTAAAAATGCAAGTATTCTGTGTTAACAGGTAGCGGACGTGTACAGTACGGTGCATTCTCTTATATCATCTGTACCAGTCAAAGACTATGTTCCCTATTCGTGGGTGTCCCTAGTTTTGGTGAAACAGGAACATTATTCAGCACTGGCGCACCACTATGTTGCAGTTGGTATTTTGGGTCAGGAACTGAAGCAATTCAGTAAGCAGATTAAGGAAACGCTTCAGTATCTCCATGGATATTCTGACCCAAAGACACAGCTAGAAATACGGGTCCCACAAGATGATGCAGAAAGAAAGTTATTAGGTGAGTACTGTCCATTACCAGTATGGAGAAATGCTTAACTCTAAGGACTGTATAGCATCTACATAAGATGTATGAAATGAGTAGGTAATGAGGTCATGTCCATATTTGTCAATGTCTGTTGGTCCAAAGGCGTTGCCATTCCATTGAATCTTGTATCATAGCTATTAGGTGTGTGAGATTTGTGCAGAGCGAAGTGCATTAGGGCAGGTTTTTCTCTGATTTTTATGTATATGAACAATGTAAATAAAAACCATTTCATGTATTATATATGTATTTAGTAATTTATTTTGAACCTTGGATATTTGCGTGTGTACGTTTTGGAGGCCAGTTACCTTTACCTTCACATTCCACAAAACCAAGCCCTTCGCATCATGGTTTTCATATTTGTGGTAAAGTTCAAGAATATAACCCTCATGTTAAACAACAGATTACACCAGCACATGGTAAGACAAAAATCGATACATGTGGAACTTGAGTGCAGAGCTGCAGGAGTAGGTCTGCTTCAGTGTTCTGTTGGCAGCAGTGGACCCTCAGTGCAATGTGGAAACTGTTAAAGCAAAAATCATTCTATTCTTGCCTAAGTCTTAATTTCACTTTACATGTTATTAAGAAGAAGTCTTTCATTTCAGGTCGTGCTCATTTGCGTGAAGCCCTGCTGAGGCATGAAGAAAGCCAGCGGTTACACCGAATGTGCAGGGAGCTCAAGGGCAAGACAGCACTTGCAGGAGTGCTGAAGAAGTCTCACAGCCGAGCCCTGGAAGCTTATACATCTGCAGAGGAGGAAGATGATTTCCGAGAGCTACTTGACCCTCCGGACATTCTAGGTACCAGCATATGTTGTGTGTGTGTATACATATAAAATAAGACTATATCAAAGAAACTAAAATTAAGACTAAAGAACATAATAATAGACAAAACTTTAACATATGCATCAGAAACCTGGATACTAACAAAGAGAGATAGAAAGCAAATAAACATTTTTGAAAGGAAAGTGTATAGAAGAGCTCTAGGCCTAGCATATGACATTGAAAAAGAAAATTGGAGGATATTAACTGATAAAGAATTTATGCAGTGGTTAAAAAAACCCCACTATAACAGAGACAATATGGTTAAATAGATTACGTTGGTTTGGGCATGTACAGAGAATGGAAGGAAATAGAATTCCCCCAAAAAAGTATTATATATGAATTTGGAAGCAACAAGGCTGACCAAGAAATAGATGGCAAGATGAAGTGAGGGGGTATGGAAGACTAGTTGGTAGGAAAGGGTGGAAGGAAAGGGTATATAACAAGAGGAATGGAAGAAGCTCCTGAGAATGGCAACGAATCATCGCATTCTGCACATGCCAATGGAATGAATGAATGATATATACATATAAATATGTGTATGTATTATTATTTCACAAAGATCAGCACAAAAGAGAACCTATATTTGAGTGAACAGTACATGTTCTCACTGTGAAATGTCAGATATCTCATGCTGATTACCACAGCTTGGATCTTGATAATTCTTGAAGTATAATAATGTGGCAAGTAAATTCAATGTATAGGTGTACTGTTAAATGTTTCAGCATCCACCAAATTCCAGCTGTCGCTGACCCCCCCAGACTTCTCTCAGTTCCGCGTAGAAGATCTGTTTCGGTCTCTCGGACCAGTGGCCATCTTTTCAGCAAAGCATCATTGGACAGCACCAAGATCTGTTCAGTTGCAAAGGCTTGGTGGCGGTGAAGGATTTGGATTCTCAGTTCGTGGTGATGGTCCCGTTATAGTGGCTGGAGTAGATCAAGGAAGCCTTGCTGATGTAGGTTTCCCAGCTGATGTGTAATTAATGCATGGGGAGTCTCCATAAATTGAAAAAGCTTCAAGGTGAAGGCCACTTGGCAGACTTAATATGAGAAGAGAACGTGATATGAACAAGATCTTAGAGGTGCAAGTGATGAAGATGCAGTCTGAGTTAAGCTAGCTGTGGGGTCTGATGGTAGCTTTTATGATAGTAGTCATGAATCTTTGTATACCAAAACAGGGAATGTTACTGTTGGCTTCTAAAAGTAGATTTGTAATGTGACAAAATTAAATGTCAGTAATCTGGATTAAGGTGTGCTGTTAAATTTTAGGTATTTTTTTAATGTAGGAATTGAAGTTTGGCATTAACATGGCACTGGGCCAACACTCCAATTTGCCATGACCAAATTTATTTTTTCATGAGTAATTTTAATATTATAATTGTATTTTCATCTTAATCTTACAAGTTTTAACAGTCTATAGATTTCTGCATCCAGACTCCATGTTTCTTGCTTCTACCTTGCCACATGTATGTCCAGCCATCACATTCTGTGTCCATTTCATTAACCTAAAATTTCATATGCCAAGTTTATTTGTATGTAAGTTTTTCCACTTTTCACTCTCATTCATCTTTCTTAGGCCCAAAGATTATCTTTAATAGTTTAGTTACATTTACTGTCATCTTTTGTTTTTCCACATTGTAATAAAATGTACACACTTAGAGGCAAGGTAATTAATCTGTAGTGAGGGTTGTTTGACCGTGCATCTTCCTCATGAAATAATGTGGAATGCCAGCTTGATGCAACAAGGTAATTTTATTGATATATCCTTAGCTCGACATGTTTCGGGTACATACGCCCATCATCAGGAGCATCAGATGTTGAGTTGCAGCATATGGTTTACTGCACCGAGTTTTTGGATCGGTGGTGGTCTTGAGAGCCGCTGCATAGGTCGTGTGTATGGTGCCGTCACGCGGCACCATCTGCACTGTAAACAATACCTACACAGCGGCTCTCAAGACCCAACACCCATCCAAAAACTCGGTGCAGAAAACCGTATGCTGCAACTCAACATCTGATGCTCCTAATGATGGGCATATGTACCCGAAACATGTCGAGCTAAGGATATATCAATAAAATTACCTTGTTGCATCAAGTTGGCATTCCACATTATTTTATTAATCTGTAGTGCTGTACAAAATATAAATGGTGACAGACTGTGTATTGGATAATAACAAAATCAAGGAAAGAGTGAAATTACATTAACCTCTTTTCTCTTGCATTTAGTTTGGAGGAATGAAGGAAGGAGACTTCATAGTAGCAATTGGTGACAAAGATGTCAAGTGGTCGCCGCATGAAGATGTGGTAAAACTAATAAAAGATACTGGAGACACGCTGAGCATTAAGCTTGTTACACCTATGGACAGGAATTATCTTAAGGTATGGAATGATTAGCAGTTCATTAATTTAGAACCCTTTAATGTGTAAGGTTTCTGTTCATGTAGCAGGCTGCAGGGAGCAGATTTATCTGAATGGTTTTAAATTTTCAGTAAACACAATCAAATTTGGTCAACAATGTATCATTCATAGTGCGTCTACAAAGTTTTAGGACTGATTTTTTTTCAAATAATACTATCTGCATTATCTGACAGCCACTGCTGGTACTGATTACTCTCATGTCTGAACTTCACATCCAACAAGACTGCAGTTGTCCCATTTTGTAACTTTAAATGTATCTAAGTAACTTCTCATTGCATAATAACCCAGAAGAATATAGTTCCCAACCCTCATTTTCTGTCCTTGCTTGTCTGCAAATCACAGTATTATAAATTATGTGACCTTCTACCAGCCAGTGTACTTTACCACCCCAGTTGTTGTTTTTTTAATGCCTGTTTCTCACTCAACATTCATTTTACTAGTACTTTGTTACTACCTTACTTACTGCCTTACTGGGCTTCTCACATTTACCTCCTGACTACTCGTTTGGTTCCACCTTTCACCTCTGGAGTTTCATGGTCATGCAATACTGATAGCTTTTAATCACTTCGCTCTCCCTCCCCCAATTTCTCACATATCAGAATCTGGTCATTCTTTTTTTCCTTTCTTGGTAGGTCCAGATGTAACTCAGCATCTCTCATCTCCCTTGCCAATCTCCTTGCCACCACCAATTCTGGCATATTAAATATTAATTCCAGCTCCCATTCTCTGACTAGAAACACGTCCATTCTTTAGTGCTGCTAGAAATAAATCCACTCGTGAAAATTGGCATGCAGTCATTTGCAGAACTTTCACTGTCACTTTTTTCTGAGTCCCTTAATACTTCCAACCATGATTGGTCTGCCAGCATCGATGAGAACCATGATGATTTCATGTATGAAGCAGCAGTGCTGTCTGTGCACATGGTAGAGTCCTTGCATAGCTTGGTGGACCTTCAAGAGCTCTACTGGTGGCAGCACCATTGCTGGTTGCCAGGGAGATTTTGAGTGAGTTGCTAGACAAAGACCTTGGTCCTTCATGGTGGGATTGGTGCATGGGGCTAATGACCCTAAAGTAGCTTCTTTTGAGAATCTTTTAATAAGGGTAGCAAGATGGAACCATATTAGGGACCAATTGAGGGGCACAGTTTAGTTAAGATACAAATATGGCTGTAATAATAGAGAAGAGAAGGCAGATACTTTATGAGACATTGTGGTGAATCATGTAGTGACTTCAGTGGTCTTGTTAAATACACAGTTCCTTATAAATGTACTGGTGTTTCCAGCAACCAAAAGGTGGACCAAAAGGCTCAGTTTCAACAAGCAGTAGTTCAAGCTCAGGGGTATCGAGTGGACAGCCCAGCCCAGCAGGCAGTGTAACCAGCCATCACCAACACAAGAAACTAACATGGAACCCATTTAGAAGAGCATCTGGTCAACGAGACTCCAAGGAACAGGGCTACGATACAAATGTCATCTTGAGATAAAGGCAACATTAATCATCACGATTTTAGCCAAAGACAAAGAAGACCGTTAGCATTGTCTGACAGTCATTGTCATTATTGCCGTTGCAATGGTTGCAGGGATTAAGGAGTGATGAACGTGTTTCAAAAGAGCACTTGTATAAAGTAATAATTAATGGAAAACATTTTTATGATTATTCAACACTATATATTTCAGCCATATACTGTTCTTTGAATATGTACACACATACATACATACATACACACATATATACAGACATACATACATACATACATAGACACGTGTGTGTGTGTGTGTGTGTATATACACGTGCGCGTGCATACACATGCGTGCGTGCACGCACACACGCGATCGTGCACACACACACACACATAGATACCTACCTACTTGTGCAGTGATTATGTTCCTGAAGGTGCAGTGCAAGTTGAATTTTGATGTAGGCAGAATTGAGTGTATGGTCAACTATACTGTGCTGATATAAACTGTTATGAACACAGGAAAATTAATATTATATATCTTCATGCAATGAGTAATATGCAGATAAGATTTATTCCAACTTTTTGCACAGTTTATACCTTGTGCAAAGTAATCCAGCATGTTTTGGCTAGCATACGGCGCCATCTTCAGGGAGTACACATTAGGGTAAAAGTGTTCATTTCAAAGTTAATTACACTATGTTTGTATGAGATAGAAAATGTATAAGATTAGAGGACACAATAGTAAAATTTCTTGCATCCTAGCACCTTCTTTTCAGTATTAGTAGAACATACTGTATGCAGCAAACACTCGGTACTCACTTTGAAAGGAAACACATTTGCCTACATGATGATAATGGGTTTTTTTTGGAGGGGGGGGGGTCTAATTAGGAGTGTGTGTGTGCAAATCTATACAGTGATGTGTGTTTAAAAAAAACATTATTACTGAAATATATGTTGGTGAATAACATAAGCAACCTGACACATAAATATTTTATCTTTATAATTAGTGTGCAGAATAGAATAAAATTTGAACATTCACAGATCTTTCTTCACAGACAATTAAGTGACTTGAATATTAAATATTGTAGTGTAAAGAAATTTGTAGTCCATGTAAACTGAAAACTGTTCGTGTAGTGTTTGGAACTGACTGTTTTTAAAATACCTGCATAATTGTCTTTTGTTGTAATCAAACTACAATCTGTATTGAATTAATGACGTAATAATGCTTTCACATGTGGAAATGACTGATGGCATAGCATGTGACCAGACTTTGATTTTTTACTGTGTACATAATTTCAGTGGGCTCTGGAGCCTAACGTGTAAAGGTGATGGTGGTGTTGGTGGTTGTGGTTGCGGTGGTGGTGGTGATGACAGCGACAATGACTGTATCCACAATATTTGTTCTGATTTATGACTGTAGCATTCGGAATGAAAAAAGTATGAAACAATGACATGCATTTCCAAATGACCCAACATTACCATCCCATCACCACTGCACATTGTATAATCAGTATGAAGGGAATCGATTAAATCCGTGAACTGCGAAAGCAAATCGTTCCAAGTTACCGTATAAATGGTGCACCGGGCTTGGTGAAGTGGTTGAAATACCCTTACATTTTAAGTCCAGGTAGTATATAAAATTGTGTACATATTGATATAATGAATTATGTAAAAATTTATATACATATTCGTGATAATTTGTACAGACAGATTGCTCAGTAACCATGTAATTATGTACATGAAGTTCCAAGTTTATTTTTTTGGTACTTAGTCTAAAATGCAAGTAATTCAGTACAAAATGATTGTATAAGCCTTATGATGAATATATAATAATGAATTTATCACTGTTGTGCTGTTTCTTGAGCAAGTAATGGCTGTTAATTAAAACTTTGTACTCATCACTTCAAACTTGTCACACATTGGCTATGGTATTGGTCACATGGTTAATAAGCTGACACACTGCAGAGTTATTCTGAAACATTATACTTACCTTATCTCAGGAGACATCGGCATTTACCTGTCACGGGATGATTGTGATGCAGTAGAGGCTGTTAAAAATAGTCCCTGTGGGTAATGGGGCAGGTGTCCCATACAGACACATGTTGTTGCATCCCCTCTGAAAAGAACTCCCTGGAGTGCTAATTTAACCACCATAGCCTTAGTGTCCACACTGGTTCTGTTTGGACAGGTTCTGATCCAGGATGCCAGCATTAAACCGAATCACATTGTTCCTGCTTGCTCTACAATGCCTGCTCCCTTGCACCAGGAAAAAAAAAAGGGGTTCAGGAAGGCGTCTAAATATGCATACCTCACCACAGTTGATAAGGGTTTAGGAAAGAAGTTAATTATCTCTTTAGTTACAAAAATGCAAAACTTTCACAGCAGAAGTGATTACCAATAAAGAGATTATCCAAAATGCAGCCCCACTGCCAAGGGGGTGCTGGGTATTTTTTGGCCCCAACTGTACCAGCTCCCAGCCTACAATCAGTGCCTTAAAGGTCTTTGTTGGTGGGGCTGCATGCTGAAATCTGGGGGTTTTCAGTGTGCCTGTTACTGTATCGTGTGTACTTCTTTGAAGTTTATTAATGTGGGTGGCTGTAACAGACTAAGATGTCTTGTTGCTGGGAAAGTTACGATGTATTAGTAACAGTCAGGCACAGGTAAGAGCCAGTATAAGGACTTATTGTTTACCTGTCAGTAGTATGTGAATGTTCATACACATAATCTGGTTGACAAAATTAAGTTTTCTTTTATCATGGTACATTGCAGTGGTTAGGTTACCTTTTAGGTTGGCCCAATCAGTCACCTCACCATCTACCAGAACCGAATTCAGTCATTCTAGAGGTGGAAGCATTGCATTCGTCTGAAACTTTGAATCAAACTAAATGTTACATTGTGTAGAAACCCGAGAGATTAACAATTTTGAAGGGAGTTTCTGTGTTCTCTCACAGATACCGCATTGCCATTCTTGTCTTATACAGTAGGGGCAGACTGATGATTATGTTGGCAAACACATTAATACATGACGGTTGCCTGCAATTGTAATTGGTTTAATTTCATAGGCTGCTGCAACACAGTGGGCCGGGATAGCTCAGTCGGTATAGCAACTTGTTATGGGCTGGACGGTTCGGGGATCGAATCCCGGTGGGGGGCAAGATTTTCTGCACCAATCCAGACCGGCCCTGGGGCCCACCCAGCCTCCTATTAAATGGGTGCCAGGTCTCTTTCCTGGGTGTAAAACGGCCGGGGCGTGGCGTTGATCACCCACCCAATCTAGCGCCGAGGTTAAAGAAAGAGTAGAGCTATACCTCTACTCCACTTCTAGAACTTCGTGGCCCGTTCTAGGGTGACCTTAACCTTTACTTTGCTGCAACACTTAAAAAATGTTGTGTTGGTAAGTGGATATCTGTGTAAAGTACAAGAGTAATTTTGTTGATTAAATAACTGATTGGATTACTGATTTACCAAGGAACCAGCCAGCAGCTAACTGACTTAATTTCATAATAAAATCATGCAGTGTGTGGCTGGATGAAGAAAGGATAACAGCGCAACAATCCCCAGTAGAACCAGCAATTTCAGGACAGCTGTAGAAATCACCCAGTCTCCAGTCAGAAGTGCAGCCTCATTTCTTCCACAGGATTGAAGCTGGCCACTCACGTTTATCCACTGCAGAGACTAAGAAATGTTGGTCTTTACTTCCACTCCCCTCATATGTCTTTATGGTGTGATGCATAATTGTGACTTTTTATGTTAATTCCCTTAGTGCCTGCTTAGTTAAATGACTGACAGGTTAACAAACTGGGCACAGTGTATAAACGGACTGAACTTTTCTTCAAAGTGTTACAGCACAAGACCTCACTTCAAAAAACAGGTGTTACTTAATGGTAGCTTTGCAACTTCACACACATGACTGAATGTCAGACAGGCTGCAAGTATGCTTATTAAACTACAAAGAATGCTACTGGGAACTTTATATATGAAAAGGTTATTGTATCAACAAGAAAAGCCATACCATCAGTATTTTCATTATCTCCACATGACTAAAAGAAATAGTTAAAAATCCTTCATACTGCTATAGCAAATGAATAAGGAAAGAGGATACAATTTCCATAATGTTCCCCAAGTAATAGACAAATGCCAAATTAAATCACCTTCTCTACCAACATGATGAATGTGTTTAAGCATACAATCTGACAGCAGGATTGATGGGAATGTTCACATAAAAAAAAATGCAGTCAGGTTCTTTGTATTGCTATATGTTGATAGACTTCATGTAAAGTCCTCTGAAGTCTTGCACCATTGCATAAGTAACTCTATTTTTCCTTCTGCATGGAACATGCCACGTCCCAGCCATCATTCTTACATTTTAGAGAACTCAATTGCAACTCATGCTCAAACTCCTATGTGTTGCCCAAAGGTTTAACCCAAAAGTTGACTCATACCAAGCCCTAACTCCAAAGTCTCGCTCTCCTACTCTGAAAATAACGAAAGCCACAGAAGCAAGGAAGCAGCCCTGAGATCATACACATACTTCGAAGAAAGGAGGCAGCCTGTTGTCAAGTCAAACCAGAGTAAGAGGAAGTGATGTTGCAGTGGATGGGTGTATTTCTTTACAGTGCAGTCCAACTTACTATTTTGATACCTTGGCTTATTAACTTTCACCAAATGCAACAACTGTGTACGTGTTTATGGAGTGGCATGTAAAATGTTTATTACTGTATAACCATACCTTTCCTTCTCATTTCCTCATATTTGTGCCCAGAAGCTCATCCATTTCAACTGATTGGGTACTTGCTGTGTTCATTATGATAACTGACTATGGAAAACCTATAATAGGGCTCATAAACTGTTCTTGAGCAACTTCCTAAACAAGCAGAATTCATTTCTGAGTAGTAATGTGTAGAACTCTTTAGATCTGGAGCAAAAGAGAATTAGGTGAATTAGGTTTTTGGAATGTACTTTGTGTGTACTGAACCTGCCTGTCATACTCATTGCATGAGGGCAGTAAATAGTATATCTTGAATACAGACCAGCTTGTCCTTTTCATAAATCATACTTAAAAACACTTCTGCCATCACTAAACCTGCCATATATAAAGCCCACACTCTTAAAAATTGTTTAAATGCCACATACAATAAAGCAATCATGTTACACATACCATTTTCTAGTAACATTTAATGGATCCACACATTTTGATCAATATGGATGGTCATCAGGGGTGACATTTGCAGGGCAACAGTTCATACCGCGCAGGCTTGCACTAGGTCAGTGGTACTTCAACAATGGTTATTTATTGTCCGTTGTACACAACACAGTGGTGCAAAGTTAAAATTATGCAACAATTAACAAAGCTACATGTTTCGACCCCTTGGGGTCATCTTCAGGTTTATAAAATATGGTATCACACAAGGTACGTCAGTTGTTATTTCCTATGGGATCCCATGGTTTACAGTATGCTAATTATAAAATGTGGTAAATAAAACGTTAATTAAAACATGGGTGAGGATCGTATGATCGTGTTGAACGTGTGGATCGTTATCCTCAAGCATGTGGCAGGTATTGTGTGCTTACGTATTCCGCCGTGTTAGCGTTCTGGTCATAGTGTGGGCCGCGATGTTAACCAGGCTAAGCGCTTATGATGTGTCGGTGAGCCATGTACAGTACATAGGTGATGTGTACCTTCAGTGTGTTGAGAGCTTGAACTCACTGAACCTGGCTCCTTGGTGGATGGATGTTAGACGTCGTCCGGACGTACATGAGTTGATCGTGGCGTTCTTGTTGCGTTTGTTCAACAGTTCCATGCTGGTTACATGGATTCTGCATGCATCTTTCCTTTGTAACAACATTGCTAAATATATTTTTATAACTTTCAATACCATTTATTTTCCTTCCCATCTTTGTTTATAGTCAGCACTCTTGCTTATTTTGACTTAAACCATCGTTAATTAAACCTTGTTTCTCATAAGTGGGCATAAATATTTTTATAATTACAGCTTGCGTTTCAAAAAGCTGTATTTCATTTTTGCACCCAACATATATGTAAGTGCACGTTCATGTGTTTACACGCGCACGTGCATGTGTATATGTCAATTTTGCAGAATTTTGTTGTGCACATTACAGTGAGTATTGGACGTGTCACCACATGCGGCTGTACGAAGGTATTAATCCGTGGCTGTATGCACAGATTACAACTTGTATGTATGTACCACAGATCATATAGCATGTACTACGTGCTGCCAGTAATCGAATTTATTATTCTCAAATACCAGCGAGCTTTATAACAATGTTGGTGTTCCATAATTAGAATTTTAATTCTACACGGTGTCCATGGTATGATTTTGCACACTTCATATACTTCATACAAAGAGCAGACTAAGTAATATGCATTTAATTCCTCCACACAGAACTCTACTGGAAGATACTATCACCGTGCTCGACGGGAAATCATCAGTATTGTTTACGCTGTAGGTAATAGTTGCCGGGAGCGAATTCGAAACATGGTAAAGGTACAATATTGTCTTGTGCTGTTTGACACTTGAGGTTGCATTTTGGAACGTACATGTTGAGACTTTACTGTAATGTAATCACGTGCTGTGTTTTCGTGTTTGTGTATAGTTTCCATAGTCATAATTTGATTGGCCGAGAAGTGTGAAATTAGAGTTCAGTTAATTCTGGGTAAGTTTGACAGAGATTTATGTTTATTCTCCATGTTGTGATTTGTAGATTTGCAGTTCATGGTGTCTTCTGTTTTACTTACGCACATCGGTGTGTTTGTGCATGAAATTTGAAAGGTATCGTGTGTACCATTTAGGGAGAATGAATATACATGCTGTATGTAAATGTCTCCCAGGGATATGTCTTTTACAGGTTGCGTCAAGACTGATCTCTTATTACATTTGTATGCTTTTAAAGGAAGTGATTTAAACCCTTACTTTTATATTGGTGTTTGTGAATGAGGTGCTGTTACACGATTTTGCAGTGTATCCGCTGTTACAATGTAGTTTTAAGTTACTACTTTGTGATTTCTCAGAATTAAACTTGGCATGTAAAAATAAAAGTCATTTTCACCAACTTAACCTTCATTAGGTTTTTGTAATGGGTGTGGGTGTTATATTGTTTTTATAAAACATATAATTTACAAATTAGGTTATGTTACGTTGAAGGAATTTTGTAGTTTTTTTTCAGGTGAATTGCACACATAAAGGTTCTTTTAGCACTACTCTTCACTGAAAGAATTCACCTCTTACTTGTTGGCTGTCCAAACAGGTAAATCATCCAATTGGTGATTTTTTTTTTTTTTTTTTTTTTTTTTTTATTTTTTTTTTTTTTTATCATTTTAATCAACCTATTTGTTTTTTTTTTTTTTTTTTTTTTTTGATTCCTAGGTTATTGAGAACTTACTCTTCTGTTCGTTTTAAATATGTTGGTAGGTGGTAGAATCTTTTTAAAGTTTTCATGCCATCATAGTGTGTGCATTTCTGAAGGCAGGAGAGACTGGCAATTGGTCTGTGAGATGGTACTTATTGCCTGTATTAACATTGCATTCATAACTTGGGAAAAGATATAGACTTTTTTTTATGAGATTTCGAATGGCAACAAAGGTCAGCCTACCTTTTAAACGTTATACACACATGGTAACCACAAAACTTCTGAGGCTGAAGTGACACTACCAAATTTTAATGAGGACCCTGAAAGTTTTTGTCATGGTCATCTTAAAAATGTAGGAAAATATTGATTGGAGTCACTATTTTTATAAAATTTGAAGTTACATGATGACCATACAAAATCTTCAGCTTGATGTTGGTGCTAGATAAACCACTGTACATCAAACATTTTTACAGATTTATTGTCGTTATTGCCATCGCACAAATGTGCATATGATCTTAATAAAGGTTGGGTCCTTACCACTACATACTTTAGATCAGTTATTGAAACCAAAATGTGTCATAAACTGTTTTAAAGTGTCCATCAGTACTATGTAGATATCCATGTACCAGATCCAACTGACAGTAATCACATACAGTTTTTTTTTTAACTATCACAGAATTAGACATTTGTAGGAAGTTTTTAAATTAATTTTTGTAACTCTGTGGCAGTTGTTACCCCCATGAAACTGAGTTTGTCTGTGATCTGTATGTGGGATATTTAACTGATACTGCTTTCTGCTGTAGCCAACAGTTTGGAAAGTAATTAAATCAGTAACAGATTTACCGGACCATTTTGGTACATAATTTATTAATGACATATCTTTTTAATATTAAGTATGTTTATTTCCAACTTATTGCACTTGTTCAAATAAGAGGTAACTCCATGGTTCGGCCATCTTCATGCAGTACGTATCACACAAAGGTCATATATAGTCACAACATAACAATGTCATTGGTAAAGTACAACTTTAAGAGTACAACACATGTTGTAGGTAAAATATACACTTGATTTGTTTGTGACATTTGCATCCAAACTTTACTCTTCCAGTCAAAGTTTTTATTTTTAAGTCCTATGGCTGAGGTGCAGTTTCACTTGATGATCACTCCTTACTGCTCTTTTTTTGTTACTATGTGAGTTAAAGTTTTGGAATTGTGAACTTGAGTTATTAAATTCAGAAGTTATGTTTGTTTCTGAAGTTACTTGGAAACTATGTTAAACTATGAATTCAAAATTTCATTTCACAAGAAGAAAAATGGGGTGATTAGGCTGGGTGGAGGGCTAAACAGAATGGAGGGATGGTGTGTCTGCCTCCTGCAATGTCCATCCCAGTGGTTACAATAATGGTAAAATCTGCAGATAGCAACAGAAGTTAGTTGTAACGCATACTGAGATTAAAAAGCGAGGGTTGACTCAAAAATTACCAGCTTGTGATACAGTTTGTTCAGTTCATTTCCTATTATACAGTTCATTGAACTGCCGACTATTTAACATGTGGTTGACACATTGCAGTTTCCTCTACATATACGTTTTCATTTATGCATTTGTTTTGCTCTAATTTGCTATTTATATATTTTCTAAGACTTACCAGCAGGTAGAAGAGCTGCTTGAAGAAATTAACTTCTTTTGTCACTGCTGCTATATGGCATAAAAGTATACTGTTTTGGAAATTAATAGAAAAGTCAGACATGTTGCTGTTTGGGGTTAATTTCTTGCTGCTATCATGTGGCATGTTACTCCTAAGGAGCAGATTCATATTTCATTGGCCCCACATGTGGAGGTTGGGTTCTCAGAACTGACACATAATGTGTGAATGTGGGGAGTTTCCATCTTCTGACCCAGGATGTGCAGACCATTAATTTTCCATTAGCTGTCTAACCGACAGCTGTGGGGCTCTGCTCACTGGCTGTCCAGTCTGATGGAGTGTAAAGCCAAGTAGTCTGTGACCTGCCCCACAAGTGGTTCCTCACACAGCATAACCACCTATGATTGTGTATCTACACAATCCAGTCCCATTGGTTGAGCATTCTTGTGGCTAAATGATTGATTATAATTGGGTTTGGGACCTTACGGTCCCGATGCCCCGTATCAGTTTATGGGAGCCCTGTTATTTGTTATTGTAACTAACACTAAATGTGCGCACTACTCAGGCGGTCCGATTCGATTCGGGTCTGCTCGGCTTGGCTCGGGTTGCAGTGTGAATGACGCCTCAGTCGTCTGGCCAATCCCTGCACGACACGTCATGTATTTAATGCGTACCTCGCAGAGAACGCGACGAGAGTGATCGACGAAAGCGACGCTCAGTCATCACGACAAGAGCGATGCGACGTGACGCGACGAGAGCGACGCGGAGCGGACAAAATGGAGTAGCCTGTCAGGATAGGTGAAAAGGTATAAACGGAGCGTTCGTAAAACTGCGCACTACTCAGGCGGTAGGATTCGGTTCTGTTCGGCTTGGCTTGGGTTGCAGTTTGAATGACGCCCAAGGCGTCTGGCCACTCCTTGCACGACACGTCATATATTTAATGCGTACCTAATAGAGAACGCGACGAGAGTGAATGGCAAACCCTAGATTGCTCTAGGGCAGGACCAGTAGGCAGCAAGTGTGGGGGGTATGAATCCCTGATCTAATAGTAGCTGGGATAGTTCACAGCCTAGGAATAACTATCCATTTATACCAAAGTGTAAATATCCGTGACTAAATTGCATTACATTTCTATACTATTACATTGAATCAACAAGAATTAACTATACATTGAGAGAATTTTTCATAACAAATCTGTTCCTACATTTACCAAATACCAGACTTCTCCCACAGTCATAGAGGTACAGACACTTAAGTAATGGAGCTTTTATAGTAGAAAAATACTGTAGAGTACTTTGAAGTGTGCCATCCCCATTGTGTGTATATAAACTAATGAGAGGGTATGTATTCAAAAACACAACTATATATGTCTAATAGGATGTCATATTCTTAAGAACCAAAAAACTACATGTTTCGGCCAGTAGTGGCCATCATCAGGGTTTTTTCAAAACATTTAAGATAGTTCTATATAATTCGCGTGATGGCGTGTTGATGAATAGATCTCGACATCAACCCCCTGTTGGAACATAGTACCCCTATACTGGGTGTGTGGATGAGCTACTTAAATAGAACATAAAGGTATAAGCATGTAATATCAAAGCTTAGAACAAATGAGGGTCCCGTCCTGGGGAAGCTGTATGGAATATCTTCATAAGGGTCTGGCCTAATGCATGTCACTTCCTTCTTCTCCTTTTTGGGGTCGTTTTCTGTGGAGAGGACTGTGTGTGACCTTGGTGGATCCAGTATCACCTGTGGGGATGGAGAAGACAAGTGTGTAAGGAATCCTTGGGGTATTATTAGTGACACACTAAGGCAGTATTGGTGTGGGATGCTACGGGGAGAATATGTGAAAATTAGTATTTACTTGTATCTAGGGTTTCTGTGTATTCATAGGTTATCATGGTCTGACTTCTTGGTTGGTGTGTATCTTGTAGGGGTAGTATTGCATGTCTCACCCAGTCTATGGGGGGTTTTTTGGCACTGTCACTGGTTGGTAGTATGGCTATTCACTGTATCCCATTACCTGCTGGCACTGTACTTGTTGGTCACTGTGGAACTTTCATGGTAACATTTAGTCTTTAGTGTGCTTCGTACAACTGGTGTCTTCCGTGAGGGTGGTGTTACGTGTAGTAAAGTTGTTCCAATCAGTTCACCGTATCGCTGTAGGATTTGTGCATTGCTGTTTAGTTCCTTGTGTACCTCGTTATTGTTCACTGTTTTGGTTTCCGTTAACTACGTTATTACATCGGATCACTGTTTAGTTTCGCTGTTTCAGTCTGTCAATATTTGTTATGTGTTGTTGGCATTAGATATTCACCGTGTTCTTTACGTAGGTATTGAGTGATGTCTTTCCATGTGGTTTGCTTCGTACTGTTTGTGTCTGTTGCAGTCTTTTGTTTGGGGGTACGTTCTGTGTTGGGGTGGAAAGCAGTGGTGTGACCTCTTGGAGAGGGGCCAGGTTTGTTGGGTAGGGGTGGGGGTTTTTATGGCTGTTGGGGTTTTAGCAGGGCCTCGAAGATCTTGTTGGGGGATATGGTGTGTTCATCATTTAGATGGTTGTTTTTGGAGAATTCTGCGTAAATGTAGTACCGCTCTGTTGTGTTGAGGTGGGTTCCTTTGCCATAGTATTATAGGACCTGCATTGTGTTTTGAATGGGGCCAAATGAATGTGATTGTTCTAGGATGAGTTTGGCATAACTGGACACTAGAGTAATGTAATGTTGATGCACATACCAGGATTCACGTTTACTGCCCTCAGACTCTGTGTGGGTACTGCCATGTTATCTAGCTCAACAGCCCACCCTGACAGACACCAGTTCAACAGTTTGTAAGAGTGAGATCAGCTCAATCAATCCAGCTAAGCAGATCCATATGGTACATTGAACATGTGTACTGCCAGTCTACAACCCAAATGAAATGTATGCATAAATAAAATAAATAAATATATTTTATTTATAAAATCCCAACTAAAGCATATTCAGAAACCAATTCATATACTACTACTATTACTACTATTTGTGTACTTTTTGTGGAATCTGTTTTTAAGAGGGTACAGGTGTGTGTTATGCCTTGATAAAACTGTTTCTGTCTTACTCAATTGCTTGTGTTTGCTGAACTGCTTAGTTTGCCCAGTGTAATCTACAATAATCAACCAATAAAATGCACACAATTTGTCATGTACACATTCATTATTACACGAAAACAATGGAACTCCTACGTGCTCCAAACCTTATACATCCATCATCAGGGAGTACAGCTAGTAGTTTTGCATAAAACACATCCAATTACTTTTCAGTGGTTGAAACTTGATCTATTATGTAATGTGTAGACAAACGTAGTATCCCAGAAGTGTTCCATGTAAGAATGGTTAAGTACACAAAGCAGAATGGAAGACTGTTATGCAGCATGTAGAAGGCAGCAAGTACCGTATTTACTTGAATGCAAGACGAGGTTTTTCCCTTGTCCTCAATTTGTGCGTGAAGTGCTGAATTTGATTGGTCTGAACGGGGCCACACGCAGCCAAAGCATGTCCTGCATCACCAAATCATGTGAAGATATCTGCTCTTCCGAGATATTGCGCGGCGTTGAGTGGTAATTCTTTATCGACGTTTTGGGACTACCTATTGGTACAATCTTCCAAGAGTAAAGAAATCCAAAAGAACAGAGCATGACTGAAGTTAATTTCTTTTTGGGGGCTTTGCCTATCATCTAATTTTTTTAAAGAAGTACGGTGTTTCGGATGCAGGCTGTTTTCTTTCATAGGTAAAGAAGCACCTACTCTGGTGGACCTCTTTGATTGTGCTATTCTCAGTCAACAGACGGCAGAGAACAGTAACTTGTGAAGATATGCATCTGAGAACAGATCTAGTCCAAGGGTAGTAATAGTAAAATGGCTATTGGCAAATGAAAATCGACCACAAGGCTCAAAAATAAAAACTGGACCAATCAACAAATTAAAAACCGTAAAAAGAGCCATGAACTGAGGCTGACTAGACCAAAGACAAGACAGAGAAATCCAGAACATGTGTATTTAAATTCTTAACACCACTAACACCATCCACTGAAAAAACTGAATCATCATGGGTTCAAGTTTATAGACCAAGAAATATAAATGTTTTACTTAGCCAGTGTGCATCAAAATGGCATGAGAGTGCATCTCACCAGAAGTGACTGAAGGGTGTTAAGAAGTGCTGTATATCCAATGCAGTGGATAGACCTACTGATGATATGTTGTGGAATGGCAGTGAAGAGGATGGGAATGTTAGGAGTGTGTGAGGAAGATGGAGACCGTGACACAGATTGATAAAGTTCGATAGAATCCCACATGAATTGTGTACTAAGAGTATGAAATTAATAGTACAATATTTTTTAGCAGACGTTTTATTTTTGGGGGGTCATCTCGGATTAGAGTCCTTTTGCATTCAGGTAAATACGGCATAAGTAACGGAGGTTGTCATGGAACAAACAACATGAATTTGCCATGTGTACTGTTATTTGGACAACTCTGGTATGATAACTGAATTCCACTGCAACAGGAGGGATGTTGTTATATTCTTTATTTGTAAGTGACACTTCTTAAGGTGTCACTGGTTTGAACATTGTTCAAGTCTGAATTTTAGAATGGCGAGGAGGATTTTCAAGCTTCTTTCCCAAAGTATGTGAAAGTAACACACTTTTGTTCCTGTTGACATTATCATCTGTTACACTTTAGGTTATATATTCATTGAATTTGATCAATGATTATTCTTGAGTATCATATTTATGGCGTTCAGTACTTTTCGTTGACATTAAGTACATGTTTATTGTGTTCATTAAGTAATTTATTGTTGACTTCTTGCGTTTACAGAGATGACAATGAACGGGCACAATAGTGTCTGTGCAAGTGTGTGTCATATACACAGTATATTAAGATCTAGCTTGCACATTTTTTTCCGTAATTGTTAAATCTTGGAAGTTTGTTTTATTGTTAGTTTTCTACTCTAATACGAATTTAATGTGGTGGTATAGATTGTTGAATTCTGTTTACTAGTTAAGTCTGTAATCAGTTTGTTTACACACCCACCAAAAACTGGAGTTCAGTGGGTACATTACACCACACTGTCTACTGGTAACACACTATGCCTGCCAAATACACGCACACAATCTGATTGTATACGACTGCACTCTATAAGACACCTACAGAGAAATAACAATACACCTTTGCCACACAATGACTTGAAACATAACAAGTATACCAACACTGATAGAGATATGAGGCATTACCTGCTAAATGGCTTGCATCCGAGAGCAACTGCAGCACAAAAACAATGTGAAATGTGTGAACCCGTGATTATTTATTCTAAGAATACCTTACACCTAATTGATAGACATTCCCACTCACACATTATTAAAAACATACGGCGCTGTAGGTACTGTAAAATATTACAATCCTAATAATAATTTGTCCTGTATACAGTGTAAAAAAACCTGTTTTATCAGTAACAACCAACATACAGAGCTACAAGAACTTCCTGTAATAAATGCAAGTCTGGGATTTTTCAATACAACATAGGTACATGTGGATATCTAGCACCGATACACATTTTGGTATCTTAACTTGAATTTTTTACTTAATTTTCATTTCAAAATAAATGTTCACTTTTGAATTGTTTCACATAGTTTTGGATCCAACACTTTAACCTTATAAATGGCTCAAGAGTGATGCAGTTATGTGTCATGTTCTTTGTTGCTTATAACCAGGTGATGTCCCTTTCTTTGTAAGCTGAAACATGTAGTGGCACAGATACTGTCATTTGTGGGTAGTGATATATATGTTGTGTGTATCAGTACAATAAATTTATTCAAGAATAATTATAATAAAACCAACTAGATGCACTAATTTCTTAAATTATTTTTGGAATGAACCTCTATACATGTTTCGAACAGTTCCTCTGTCCATCATCAGGAGTTTTTCACTGTACACACACCTGTAGTATATGTCATACAGGTTTGCTGACATACACCACTGCTGTGTGTACAGTGAAAAACTACTGATGGACAGATGCACTGTCCGAAACATGTAGAGTTTTATTCCAAAAATAAATTTGAGAAATTAGTGCATCAAGTTGGTTCTTTTATAAGAATTTATCACAATGCATGGTCACCTGAATGTCAAATTCAAATTATTCAAGAATCACAACAGAATGCAAGGTGTAGGTACTGGCGGTGGTGTAAAGGATGGAAAAGTGAAATGTGCTCTGGGATGTGGATCAGAAATATGCTATCAAGTTTTGGGGGGGGGGATATTTGTGATGTACAGATGTGTGAATGTACATTACCACAAATTATGTGCAGAAAAAAAATGACCAAGCTACATTATTATTAACTTCAAACAGTCTCTCTATAAATATAAAAGGATTTAAAGAAAATTACTTTACTTCTGTTGTTCTCGAATGCGTTATCATTATGCTGTCTGCAGGTATAAGTCTGTCCAAAAACGTTTTGCACATTTTTTAAATACATCTCCTTGTATATAACTTAAGATGCTGTAACACCTTGTCTGTAGGCATATTATTATCGAAATATATCTCAACACTGAACATAAAAAAAAAAAAAAAAATCCCACTTGTACAGTTTATTAAGCTAAAATATATTTTCATTCAGGATGTAAGAATATTGGCCATTGATAAGTTATGATCCACCTAAGCAGATGTAAAGAAATGTTACAGTACAAAAATGGTTAAAGTATTGTGCACCACAATTAGGCTACTGATGGCATTTATTAAAACCAGCAAGATCATTAAATTTAAATTAGGTAGAGGTTTTTGTAAATCTTATTAGAACACATACATGTAATGTAGGCAAACATAAAAATGGTAACATGACCACTCATATTGTGAAGGCAAATTAAACAAAGTAACAGGAAAAGTATGGAATTCTGTTTCATTAACATGACACACTTCCATTTTCTGAATGTTGTGTCCTGTTGTACAGCACATATTCATAAATGACACATGAAACAGAACATAAACAATAGATACAAACATACTGATGGAACAAACAACATTATCCTCATATTATTAATGCAGTGGTTTGTTACAAAGTATCGGAGTTTGGTGACAGCAGGTGCTGTTCATGGCTCCACCTTCAAAAGTTCCACATCAAAGATGAGTGTGGCATTGGGTGGGATAGTATCAGAAAGTTAAGAACAATACTGCAACTGAGATCATTAAATGTATAACAGTCAATACTTCCTGCTGTAGCTGTACCACTTTTGTCATGTATTTGTGTATATGGGAAGCCAAAAACAACAAAAACACAAAATACAGATATCTTGTAACTGACTGGACAAGGACAAAGGCAAGGTGTACAAATTAACCATTATCATGAACCAGTCTTTCAGTTCTTGCCAAGAATATACAGTATTCATATAAAACTGTTTTAGTGGCCACTGTTTAATTCCATGAAGAATGAACTCAACATTTATCAAACATGACAGAATTTAACATTTCTACAAAGAAACGTGTGCCCACTGATTTGTGCGTGCAATCACTGCACATCCTTCTGCCCTTCCCACAGTTCAAAATATTCTAATGTGTATATTATATTGAAAGGTACAGAAATTCTTTCAATTCTGTTAGCATTACCAATGCGCACACCCCAGCCCCACCATTCAGGAAGCTAAAATCTGGACACCCACAAGTACAACAGAGACTAAACTTCCTCTGCTGTGTAGGGTAAAGATTTTTCTTTCCTTTGCATCAGATATAAATACTTGTAAGAGGGATAAAAGAGTACTGATGTTACCACATAAATATGACAAATACCATACATAGTTAGAAAGAAATTGTGTGCACCTGAAAATGAATCATACAGATCCTGCAGAATGTCAAAATTAAACAGCCTGGTGGGGGCAGAGAAGAGCATAGCAAGGGGGACAAACTGAAGTAAAAAAAAAAAAAAAAGTATAAACATGCAGATTATCAGCAATAAAGCAATGCCTCAAATGTTTATGAAATCGACCCTAATCATCATCATCGGCTCTACAGCCCTGGGTGGGCCTTGGCCTCCTCTATGAAATGAATATCAGAATAAAATAAGACAATCAAGAAGATACTAGCAAGAAGGAATGTCAATGGAATGAGCCATGAGAAAAAGAAGAGCTGGGTTTTGGAAATGGAAGTTAGCAGTTGTTACAAAATTGAATATACATAATATCAAGGTTCTACATTTACGGTATCCATACAGATGACTTTCAGGTATTTAGATAATTAGAAAAAAACAAGCGCAAGAAAGGATATATTCCAGGATGTCCACGAGATCCATATGCATAATCGGGAGAACACACAAGGCGAGCACGCTGACCAACACACATCTGAAACCATTTAAAATGTTACCAGATTTAAGACATAAGTAACAACCTGTACTACAGTTCTTCACCTGGAATGTGAAGTCTGAATATTTTGCAACTAATTCAGATATCAAAATTATGAATTCAAGGCTTCTGGGGTGTGAAATTGATAACACAGTATCACACCCCAGAAGACTTCAATCCTCAGTAACAATGATGTGGGGTCACTCAGGTCCATAACACAAGGTTAGTATGTTTACAACTTCTGTTACATGATTTGTGTAGGTAGATCATGTCTTACAGCCTTTGTATCAAATGATTCTGTGCTACCACATGCCAATTCAGGTCCTATGAGTGATGTCCAGATGCAGTGGCAGTACCACCCTTTCTTCAATGATCTATGTCCAAGCACACTTATCAGTTGCAGTGTTTCATTTGGAACTGATGGCAATCCACACCCCACTGATGAATTGTCAAAATGTTCCACTGACATTCTTAGGTGATTTGTAAGCTCCTACACATTCTGAGACCAGCTCTTTAAAATGCGTACTGAACTGATTCCCGTTCTTAACCCACCTCTTTACCAAACCAGACGTTTTTTTCCTGTGTCTCAATGTGTGTGCATAACCTAAGCGTAGAATTTCAAATACGAAATTCCATTCAAATTGGTGAAATGCTTGGCAAGATGAAAAATTCCTGTCAGATGTTACTTTGGTACATAGTGTAATGGTAAGCTCGGCAATTACTCATTCCGTGCATTAATAAATAATATTTTAAAAAACCAACTAAATGCAAAATGTGTTTTTTACTATTATTAACTTTCTCCATGCAGCAGAGTCCCTTTTGAGAAGCTAACCAGTTTTCACCTAGTCAAGAAATTCCCCACATTTTATGGAACCCCAAGGTTCATTACCGCATTTGCAAGTGCCCGCCACCTGTCCCTATCCTGAAGTCAGCTTGATTCAGTCCATAACCCCACATCCCACCTCCTGAAGATCCATCTTAATATATTCCTCCCATCTACACCTAGGTCTCCCAAGTGGTTCCTTTACTATTAGTTATATTAAAATAACAAATTCTTAACATATTTCAATCCTTATAGTAGGACCATCAGGCAGTATTATACATCAAGTATTTGTATATAAAACATCATCTAAAATTGTTGTAAACAGTCAAAGTGAACGTGAGATGTAAGCAGTTCCTTGTGGGACTGATGTGAACATAGAGAGATATGGAGCTCTAACAATTCAAGGTCTTGGAGATAGTGTATGTATACAGATGGTTAGCACACCTTTATACAAACACTACAAAAAAAAATACCACCTGATAATGATCCTGTATGCATTGAAACATGTTGGAGTCTGTTATTTTGATATAAGTAATAGTAAAAAAACATACTGTGCATTTAGTTGGTTGTTGAAAATACTGTAGTGTATTGTATTTATATAGTCCAAATATCATACATATGTTAGTACACTCGTCAGTCTGTAATATATTTTAAAATACATATGAGATACTTTCTAAAACCTCTTAAATAATATTCAACAATAATTCATAAACTATTTATATTTTGTATACCTAAAGTCAGATAAATATCATAGGTCAATCGCTAGGAAGATAAAAATTCTTCTAATGAGTAAAAAGAGTGACAAAGAAGGAAAAGTTTGAACTCTTTTTTAAAGGCCTCATACTCATCTATTTCTTTTATAAATCCAGGCAAACTGTTATATACTTTAGTGGCCATATTTATTACACTCTTTTTGTATACTTCAGTATTATGTAGTTTAACATGGATATCCATCTTTCTTCATGTATTATATTTATGAACCTTAAAATTTTGCTCCAGAGACTGACAGTTAATTAAGATTGGCAGTATTTACTGCAAATTGCAAGCTACAAGTTGGGATCAAGTTCATATGTCCATTTTTTTTAATTGGCAAAATTCAACCAAGTTATGTCTATTTTGGGATATATTTTATAAGCTAACATGTCTTACCTGAGCAACCCCTTGGTCCCATCCTTTTATGACTTCTCCCTTTCCTAGGCGAAATTTAAATGGTACTCCTCTGTCTCTGGATGAATCAAACTTTACACCATTCTCTAAAGTACCTGCAGGCAAAACATGAATTGGATATATATATAATTCACTGCCAAATTTAAAGAGAGGTGATAACTAATTTATGCACCTCAGAAGTCTTGGTTATCAATTTCATGCCTGCTTTAAAGAAATTTACATATTCCGATTTCAAATAAAACATTCCGTGAATCAGAAGTTCCAGACAGTACTCACCCGTATAATGAACAACAACAGTCTGCCCAGTTTTGGGATATGTTTGCCCTGAAAGAATAAACAAGCATACATATATATATATACACAGAAGAAAATGTCAAGGTCAAGGGAAAAGCAGACAGGAATGGGTAAAACCATATGCTGGTAAAATTCCTGTGGACACTGGTGCAAATTCTAGGCTATTTATAGGTTAATAGTGAAATGTAAACTAATTAAAATTCACCTTTATACCATTCTAATAACTGAATGATATGTTTAGACCTATAACACAATCATGACAAACATTTCAAGTGTCAGCATCAGAACATTAAAGGAATGATGAAGTATGAATCTTTAATGGATAAGAGGTCAATGTCATCCCATTAAATACATATCCTTATCATCTGAAAGGGAAAACTATGTCCCACAGTGTGCATTTACAAGCATTACAAAAGACATTACTTTCAATATGATACAACATACTACAATGCTTCATTGTACATGACATGACATTGGGTGAATATACTGTTTTTCTTGTGGATGAAAAGCTGAACAGGGCGATGAGAAGGAAATACTGGTTTTTTTCTATAATTCAGGAAAAGTAGTGCACTCTGCAGTTTTACTATAACCAAGGAATTAAAGCATAATATTAAAAACATTGGATCACTATTGGATCAGATGATGAAGTTATAAATTCTTAGTTGATACTGTAGGATATGAAAGAAACATGACAGTAAATGGAGCAAAGTTGTGCATAGAAAGAATGCGTTTCATTCTGTAAGGTAAAAAGATTGATTTTTAGTTACATTTTCTTTAATTTATTTTTATAAAACAGTGCCTGCCTGCCCGCCTCCTGTCATGTTATTTATGGTGGAGAGAAAAGTATCTGACATGCTTAATGCTAACCTGATTAACAAAGCAGCAATGTACTACAGAGGAATCAAGCTATTCAACAGGCTTCCATTTACCATTAAAATTCATGACACACAACTATTTAAGCCAGCACTACATGATCTCTTATTTCACTCCTACTCTGCAGAATAACTGAAAATTCTTACCAGGTAAAGTAAACAGTTAAGATAACCTTTCTCTGCCATAATTATTTCGCTGTGTTAAAACACTTACATAGGTATTTCAACAACATACTTTTATTAAGTAGGCTTATTGTATATATATACATTATAACATGTTCGATGTCTTCGCCTCAGTCCTATAAAGTCTCTATGGAATGTAGATAAATTCATATTTCATCGGATAGCATTAAATTCTGACACGTCCACGAACGTATGGTAGAATGAAAAATGGGGTTAATTACCATCACCCGGTGAAACAACTTCTACTTCCACGCCCATGACTGAAAGACTTCGGTTTTAAAAATAAATACAAACGAACACAATTTCTAAAACAGATACAAAATCTGGCACACTTCAAGGATTGTAAAATTAAAAGATTCTTTTCCCCTTAAACAAACACCCGTCCCAAACTTTCCAACGCCATTCACGGCAACTAAAAAAATGGCGCTCAGTCCTGAGATATCAGAGGGAATGCAACGAGATGTTGTAGATAAATGATTTTAGTGACTAAATGAATGTGATTCCGTGACAGCATTATTATTAATAGAGTTTTAATTTTTACTTTACACTCCATATCTCGAGTGCTACAGTGTTGTTAATATTGCTATCATTAAAGACTCGCATATGAATGATGTTGACAGTAACGTGCCATTCCGGTCAAATGAATGTTTCTGTTGAATAGATATCTATTGGGTTGCAAACGTCTGTGGAAATAATTGTATGTGTCAACATCTAAATATAGAATTGAACTGTTTGAATTTCAGAGTTATGCACATGCATACACATTCCTTTGACCAATTCCATGCACGGATTGGAGCACAGCACGCATCCGTGGGGTGAATGGAAAATCGAAGTAATACCATGGACCACATTAATACGACCTCTGTGATCCGATCCGTGGTCAAGCCACCAGGAAGATAGTCGTCGCGCTGCCGTGTGTCAGTGGTCGAAAGATGATGTTTACATTTGGTGATTTACGGCTACTGGAGCATGATATATTGTAATGTAATTAAATTTCCTTCACAGTTATACCTGGTAAGCAAGAGGTCGAATTCAGTGACTGATATGGTAGAGAAACGCGTTATTATTCAAAGCTAAGTTTCCCGTGAGCGGGAAATTTTTGCAGGCTAGAATGTATTTAGTTTTTACATTCCCGTACCACCAAATATGAAACCGCAAAAGTCATATAGAACCGTATTTCACAATAGGGCTCTTGTAAGTCCGTAGATTAAGGAGGTTGTTTGAGGGAGGAGTATAAACATTTGGCTAAAATAATGACGAAAATAGCAGCGGAAGAATGGAACCTCAAGTAAGTGGCACCTCGACAAGCATAGTCTCGCATAGCAAAGACAGTTCGGGATGAAGAGGGAATAGTGTCAAAAGACATTTTTGAGAAGGCCGAGTGAAAATTTAGCTGAAAATGTAATTAGTAAAGGAACGGCACGTAACAAATACATATCAACTGGTATTCTAGTGATAATTTTTTTTTAAATTATTAGACGATTTATCGGCGCTTAAGTACAGTAACACCTAGTCCTAAGACTAACAAGCTATTTTGCTGTGACTTGAATTTCTAAATGAATATTAAATTCAGGTGTCTCCCAACGGTTCTACCAGTTTAGTTTTGTTTGCTTCTGCATTTTCTAGTGTTGAAAATGAACACAAAAAATATAGAGCTACAGCAAAAAGAGCAAGCACAAGCAGAAAAGAGCTGTAGAATAATTGCACGTTGAAACTTTTACGTGAGTAGAAAATTATAAATATTCTCAACAATTACGTAGTAGAAAACGTTAAAATAAGTCTCATAACACACAATCATAGTTGCACTGAAATACTATCAAAATAATATATGTTAAAATTCAGAAGTGTTCATTAGGCAGTAGCTTAGCAACAAGTACAATAATCAGTAACTGTAAAAAAAATTGTTATTGTTTTGAAAAAATATGAAGCCTCTGGAGAAGATGTACTGAATTTAGATGAGATTTATAATGTCAGTTTTTCAGTGTATTCGTTATTAAATGTTTACTAAATTTGCAACCTAATTAAAAATCATATGATCATAGTACGGATTGGACCATAATGGTGCGATAAGGGAAGTTATTTCGTTAAATATTTCTCTAGTTACTGAGTACTGCCTGGTATGCTAGCACACTCCCAGAAAGTTTGTAGAAGGTTCTTGTGTTGTAAGTAAATAAGGTACTCTGGGCAGAACTTGTAGTGCATACTTTCCTGTCATATATGTTTCTAACCCAACATATCTCTTACTGTTGTGTATTATTATTATTATATTTCATGCAGAATTAGGTACTGATTATTATTATGTGTTTCTTAATTTTGTTGGATGTAGCACAACAATATAGGCAGTGTGGTGAGTCTGCTATGTTCCATGCAGGCAGCTATCAATGAGATGAATATTCCTTGAAAACAAGATTTAAATAAATGGAAGTAAATTGGCTAAAGAGGATTTATCCAAACATGAGAAGGCATAAATTAAGAAGTGATATCAAGTGGCAAAGGGCATTAAATAAAAAAAAAACTTAAACAGCTGTGAAACAAGACCTTGGTGCATAGGTAAAGTTCACCCCAGAGCAGGCCACAAAGGCCCAGAGGGGGAGTAGAGGTATAGCTCTACTCTTTTTTTAACCTCGGCACTAGATGGGGGTGGGTGGTCAACACCACTCCCCGGCTGCTTTATCCTGGGAAAGGCGTGGTACCCATTGCATAGGAGGCTGGGTGGCCTCCAGGGCCAGTATGGATGGGTGCGGGAAATCTCGCCCCACCAGGATTTGATCCCCAGACCATCCAGCCTGTAGTGAGTCACTATACCGACTGATCTATCCTGGCCCACAGCCTTGGTGTAACTGAAATTAAAAGTTAGTAATGCTGTTCCCTGCATGCCATTGTGGGTAACTTCCATAAGTGAGTTTTGTGAATGAGGCACTGAAATTTCCTCCATATCATACATAACATTGTGATGCCAGCTACTTTACATAAAGTGTGTTGTCTTTAAGGTACGAGGCTTGTATAAGGTTGTGGTTACACTAACCAACATGAGTTTAGTCAGTTAAATCCAACTCATTAGAAAGCTGCAAGGCATACTCATCTGTTTTAATTAATATACCTCTGTCACACGTTGTGGTCTAGATCGAGTTGAATTACGAGGGACTATGCGAGGGCTGGCAAACCTTTTTGAGGGCGTGTGCCCACATTTTCTACGAATTTCGAAGAAATTCTTTCTTGTGCCTTTGGGGATTTTGAAGAGCAGAGTAAGGTCTTTGAACATCCCACAATTATTAATTATTGCATTATTATTAATAATGCATTTTATAAATATAATTGTAGAATAAATTTGTAGTATAATTATTGTATTTGTAATAAAGGCCTTCTTGGGGGAATGTGTTAAGGAAGAAAATTTCAAAGTAAATGGGGTTGCTTCTACTTCCTGTTCAAAAAGCACACTGTCACACATTTTGTCCGATGTCATGAATTTGCCCATTGACCACCAGTGCACTGCACCAATGATAAATATCCAGTCACTCCACACCTGATTTGTGTAAAAATGTTTCATTCACAGTACTATTTGGTAGCAATGGTAATTTATGTACAATGTCAATGCAGTCAGATATGTGTATATATACACACATTCTTTACAATATGGAGTCGCTGGTCAGCCAAAAGAAATAAAAAATTGGGACACCTGTGAATGCTGCATGCCAAGGAAATCTTTCCGCATGCCATAGGTTCACCACTCTGGTCTGTGTGATGTCTTAGTGACACACACTCAGTTTGGTTTGTGTACCAACATGTACTGTGATACTATTGTACCTCATATGTTGTGCTCCACTTTGTTTGCCAACAGACCGAAGAGCTAGAGGAGACAAGGAGAGAGAAGGTCATAATGGAAGGGGTTACAAGTGCAGTTTTCTCAGAGCCAGCAGGAGATTACTCCCACCTGCCAGCTGCCTTACACATTCAGGAGCAGCACAGGGTGAGTCAGACTTGGCTAAGTCTTATTTAGAAAAGAATCCTTTTTCAAACAAAGAAAGCAAGCTTATCAGATCATTCTGCCTGTGTGTCCACGCAATGACCTGTCCTTGTAACCTGGAACAGATACTATGCCATTGGAAGCCTCCCAAATGCAGTAATTCAGAACTACATACATACAATCAGTAATGACAGTGTGGTGGATGTGTGATCTTGTAGGGAGGGGGTAACACTAAAACCACTTAATACATTGTCCTGATGTAATGAATGATAACAGACCTTCAGAAAGAATGTGGTGTCCTGTTTGTGACTTTTGTTAAGTTACTGAACTTCATAGGATTTAAAATGGCAATATGATACTGTGTGAAGATTTTATTTAGTTTCTTCTTTGATGGTAATAACTGTTCCGCTAGAGTTGGTTTGATTTAACACTGAGGCGATTCTGCCCTTTCCCTGGCATTAGCGTATCATAATGGTTTGTTGCACACCACTGCTGTGCTAGCTGCTGCCCTGTGATTACTGAGCATATTATGAAATCATTCCTTTGTACTGAGGAATGCCAAACCTTGAACATGATTCCTGTGTTTAGGCATCTGCATGGTATGGGTCTACAGACTGACAAATGACATAATGTATTCTTAGTTTTAGTTCTTTCAAGTATCACATTTACATTTGACTGTGTTTCATCTGCTCATGCAACTCAGTGAGACAGCATACTTGCAGGTCTGTGAAATTTTATCTGTACATGAATGAATGGCTACTCACAATTCTAAACCTCTTACAGAGGACGTCTGCAAAAGTCCTATTTGTATATTTAAAATATGTTACACGACAGCCAAAACACAATGAAATGTGCCATCTTTTGCAAACTGTTAACTCAAAAAGTCCACCTCCGCATGGAAGCCCAGAGTAGCCCTGATCACATCAAGCCAGTCCAGTCTGCCCATGGAGAGGTCAACATTTCTTTCACCACACTTCGGATTTCTTTGATTATCCTTGCATGGAATTTGCACTGCCATCCACACAATTAATGTAAACATAATCCTTCACACACCCCAACAGGAAGAAGTCTAAGGACATGATAACAGATGGTGTGGGGCCAGGGGACAGGTCCACCACGTGATATTCACTTCATGAGTAGCAAGTGCTTGAATGTGATTTGATATAAAAGGAGCACACTTACTTATGTAAATGCCAAGTTCTGTGACAAGTATGGGAAGATAATCAGGATGTAAAGCTATTTCAACCTTCCACATAACAAAGACTGTGGAGACAGACAAGACAAAACAAAATGGTGAAAACATGAAGCCAAAAATAATTTATGTCTATAATAAATCTATGTGAGGTGTGGATGGGGCAGACAAAATGGTACACTATTGCCCATGCTGCACAAAAACCATGAAATTGACTGATGGATTGATGTTATTTTTGGCTACAGATGGCTGCCCTACACAGTTTCATATTGTTAAAAAATACTATGATTTTACTTGATTGTGTTCAGAAAATGACAGAGCTAGCACAGAGAGAAGTTGAGAATGATGGAGAAGACAATGAATCACTAGCCTGCAATATCAACAGCTCTTATAAAACCATGATGCAAATGACTATCAGTGACAGTTTCAGCTGACTGCATGCAGGATGGACTTCAAAGTGATAAAGAGGTTTATGATTCATAAAGAGGTTTATGTTCCATAAAGTTAAAAAGAGAAAGATGCAGCCATGAGAAAACAGAGTTTGTTCAGCACATAAGCGAATAAAAGAAACCAGTTGCATGTGGCACTTTACAAGAGTATGTGTTTTGACATATACCGCATGTAGAAAACTATTAAACAGGTACATACAAATTTAGTATTATTCCAGACAGATATTCTGACATTATGTTTAAAAACTGTTGCAAATTTTTAACTGCATCAATATATAAAAATAAATGCCAACTGCTTTCATTTTCGACTGCTTACTTTTAAAAGCCTTGCAGAGTAATGGAGGCTTTTGAAAGCCCCCCTGCCAGGGAAAGAGTTAATATGCTGCTCAGGCCAAGCATGTGGAATTTGGTTTGCAGGTAGATTTGTAGTCTTAGAGTGACTTGAAACCTGTGTATATGAGTTGGTATTTTTAAAATTATGTAAGTAATACCACTTTTTTACTTTCAAATCCAAGTGTTGGCAGTTCATGCTTCATGGTATTCAGCATGTGTTAGCAAATGTCTGACTACTGCAGGAACAGTTTTTCATGCATTTATGTGAAATTCAATTCATAAATCTAACTCAGTACTATGCTTCAGGATATTTCATATACAAAATATACAGGGTGTCCCAGGAGGAATGTGCCAGACTTCGGGAGGGTGTTCTTTATGTTAAAGTATACCGATATAACCCAAAACACCTATATCCAAAGTTGAACGGTTACGGAGATAATGGCCAG